>Ga0302285_10000467_pt1 | contig 22598 bp, 15 predicted proteins | sample III_Fen_E2_2_FD_200455 | JGI IMG/M metagenome (GOLD analysis project Ga0302285, IMG submission 200455) | Peat permafrost microbial communities from Stordalen Mire near Abisko, Sweden - III_Fen_E2_2 | ecosystem: Environmental > Terrestrial > Soil > Wetlands > Permafrost | place: Sweden: Abisko... | reverse complement strand
CTGTCTGTACACCTAACGCCTATCAACCTAATCATCTCTTAGGTTTCTCAAACGATTCCTCATCTTGAAGCTGGCTTCCCTCTTAGATGCTTTCAGAGGTTATCCATTCCCGACATAGCTACTCGGCGATCCGCTTGGCAGCAGAGCCGACACACCAGAGGTCAGTTCATTCCGGTCCTCTCGTACTAGGAACAAATCTTCTCAAGAATCAACGCCTGCAGTAGATAGGAGACCAACCTGTCTCACGCATCTATGTTTTACTTCCATCATTATCGCGTTTTAATAATATAATGATAGAACCTTAATTACTTAAGGGATCGGACTATAACTTTCTCCCATAATCGTATTATGGAATATTTCACATTTAGTCTCTACGGGCAAATATAATTTTTCCCTCGGTATTATCCTTATTCAGGACTTCACCGATATAAGTGAACTTCTCATACAAATTAATTGTATGCCGCCGTGAGTGTACCACAGTACACCTTGGTCTTAATCTCAGATTAAAACAGTTATCTGAAAATTTCTTTTCTTCTATTCCTCAATTGGTTCAAACTGTTAAAATCACAATTTCTTATGGTCTTAACGGTTTGAACCCAGCTCGCGTACCTTTTTAATTAGCGAACAGCTAAACCCTTGGCAGCTTCTCCACCACCAGGATAAGGTGAGCCGACATCGAGGTGCCGAACTCCGCCGTCGATATGAACTCTTAGGCGGAACTAGCCTGTTATCCCTAGAGTAGCTTTTATCCGTTAATCTTCATCCGCATCTAATGCGAAATGTCGGTTCACTATGTTCTACTTTCGTATCTGCTCGACAAGTACGTCTTACAGTTAAGCTAGCTTGTGCCATTACACTATCGGCACGGTTTCCATTCGCGCCTAGCTAACCTTAATAAACTCCTCCGTTACTCTTTAGGAGGATACCGCCCCAGTAAAACTACCCACCAGATACTGTCTCTCTAAGTTTTTGCCTTAGAGATTAGAATGTGTCATCATAAAAAATGGTATTTCACTGACGAGTAGATCAGCACCGAGATGCTAACCATCAAACCTCTCCCATCTATTCTACGTAATATAAAAACACACTCAATATCAAGCTGCAGTAAAGCTTCTAGGGTCTTTTCGTCTATCTGCAGGTAACCGGCATCTTCACCGGTATTGTATTTTCACCGAGCAGGTCTTCGAGACAGTTCTCCAGTCATTACACCATTCGTGCGCGTCGGAATTTACCCGACAAGGTACTTCGCTACCTTAGGACCGTTATAGTTACGGCCGACATTCACCAGGGCTTATATCAGCCAGCACTACATCTTGCGACATAGCACCACCGATATTTGACCTTCTGGCATTGGTCAGGTGTCACCCCCTATACATCCTCTTACGAGTTCGCAGGGAGCTGTGTTTTTGATAAACAGTTGCCAGAGATACTTTCGCTGCGGCCCTTTAACCGAAGTTAAAGGGCAAGCCTTATTCCAAAGTTACGGCTGCTTTTTTGCCGAGTTCCTTGAAGACCTCTCACTCGTTCGCCTTGGTCTACTCGACCTGATTACCTGTGTCGGTTTACGGTACGGATTCTATTGCATTAACCTTAGATACTTTTCTTGGAAGCGTGCTTTATAAAATCTATGAAGACGAATCTTCACATTTATGCTTTGCTTGGGTGTTACTTTAACGTCAGCTTCCGGATTTTCCTAGAAACCACCCTCACTCACAAACTCAAATCCAATAATGAGCTTTATATACTACACTCCGTCCTATCATCGGATACAACAGAAGTTAGGGAATATTAACCCTATGCCCATCGGATGCGGCTATCGCCATCTCCTTAGGACCGACTAACCCTGGGATGATCACCATTGCCCAGGAAACCTTAATCTTTCGGCGGGAAGGGATCTCACCTTCCTTGCGGTTACTTGTGCCAACATTCTTACTTCCACACGCTCCACTATGGGTCACCCCTTTAGCTTCGACGCTGAGTGGAATACTCTCCTACCGCTCCCCATATTTCGTAAAAGATGGAAAGCCCTCAATTTCGGTATTATGTTTAGCCCCGATTATTTTCGGTGCGAGATCTCTTAGTGAGTGAGCTGTTACGCTTTCTTTAAATGATGGCTGCTTCTAAGCCAACATCCTCACTGTCAGAGAAATCTCACCTCCTTGTTTTGCACTTAACATAAATTTTGGGACCTTAATTAGAGATCTGGGCTGTTTCCCTTTTGGCTGATGGAGCTTCGCCCCCATAGCCTAACTGCTACGTTTTTAATTCTTGGTATTCGGAGTTTGATAGATTTCGCGAGATTGCTCCCTGTCGAAACCTTCCAGTGCTCTACCCCCAAGAGGAACACGTAACGCTAGCCCTAAAGCTATTTCGGAGAGAACCAGCTATTACCAGGTTCGATTAGCTTTTCACTCCTTACCACAAGTCATCCGAGACTATTGCACGGGTCACCGGTTCGGACCTCCATCTATCTTTCGACAAACTTCATCCTGCTCATGGCAAGCTCACCTGGCTTCGGGTCTTATCTAGACTACATTAATTTTTCGCGCTATTAACACTCGGTTTCCCTAAGGCTCCACTGTTCTAACAGCTTAGCCTGCAGCGTAGATAAACTCGTTGGCTCATTCTTCAATAGGCACGCCGTGACGGAAATAAATTTCCGCTCCGACTCCTTGTAAGTATATGGTTTCAGGTCTATTTCACTCCCCTCATCGGGGTTCTTTTCACCTTTCCCTCACGGTACTAGTTCACTATCGATCTAAAAAAGTATTTAGCCTTGCCAGTTAGTTCTGGCGGATTCGCTCAAGCTATTCGTGTCTTGAGTTACTCAAGAATAACAATCAAAGAGATGTGAAATTTTCGATCACCGGGCTATCACCGTCTACGGCACTCCTTTCCAGAAGTTTAATCTAACAACACATTTTTTAACTCCTCTAGATAAATCTACATTGTTACCTTACAACCCCGCATATATTGCTATAAACGGTTTGGGCTCTTTCCTTTTCGCTCGCCGCTACTCAGAAAATAAATATTTTTCTCTTTTCCTCCAGGTACTGAAATGTTTTACTTCCCTGGGTATGCTCTCTAATGTCAAGCATTAGAGTCTTTGAGGATTACTCAAAGGGGTTTCCCCATTCAGAAATTTCCGGATCAAAGGTTGCTAGGCACCTCCCCGAAACGTATCGCCGCCATGCCACGTCTTTCATCGCCTTTTTTAGTCTAGGCATCCACCATATACTCTTAATTTCCTATTAGGAAATCTGAAAACCATTTCAACTTAAAAGTTGAAACGATATTATTATTCTCCAGAACCGCTTCCTTTAAATAATAATATCTTTTTAATCATTGCGTTTCTGTTTCCGACTCGTATAAAAGACCCTAAAAAATTTAGGATAACAGGTGAGTCGGAACAGCATTCAGTTTTCAAATATCATATTCAATGTCTCTTAAATTAAAAAATCGCCTTTCGGCGGACAAAGCGAAACCAATTGGTCTTACTTTTACCGCTTTTCTTGGTTATTTTTATTCATTAACATCGTGAGTTGAATAGTATACGAAATGAAAAAGAAAGTCAAGCCTCTGTGCCCCTATTTTTACTACTTTTAATTTTGCCAATATTATCCTTTTAAAATAAGGATATTTTATGTATAAAAATTAAATTGTGACTATTCCCTATTGGAGCAAAACGGTATCTATATAGTGTATAAGAATAAGCTTTTAAAGAAGCTTTATATAATAAGATATATTGGAATATAAAGAGCCCCGCCAACAAAGTTGGTGGGGCTCTTTTATTTCTTTATTTATTAAGAGAAATGACTAGTTATGAGAAGTGATATCTTTAGATACTTTCTCTATAAGACCAGCTGCTGCTTCTTTTCCACCAAGTCCAAATGCCAAGCCACCTGCGATAGCAACCATAACAATAAGACCCATAAATAGAACTTGCATAAAGTAAGTAGCGATACCTATTTCAGATAATGCAATTATTATTGCGAATATCCAGATAGCATAACTAGTTATAGATCCAAGTAAGTTAGCTGAACTTGCATTTACTGCTTTTGCTGAAGCTTGAACAATCTTCTTCATAGCATCAGCTATGATTGTTGCAATGATTAATACGATTGCTGCGATTACTACTCTTGGTAGATAATCCAATACTGCTGCACCTAAGAAATCATTTACTTGTGTTAAGCCGATGATTTGTAATGATGCCATTAAGAAAACAACAATGATGAACCATTTAATGATTCCACCGATAAATCCACTTACAGTTAATTTAAGACCAGTACGATCCATAAATTTATCTGCACCTGCACTTTCAAAAAGTTTATCTAGTTTAACTGCAGTTAGTAATTGACTGATAGCTTTACCGATAATTGAACCTACTACCCAACCAATAATAAAAATTATTATTGCACCTAATAGACCAGGGATAAAATTCATAAATCCATACCATAAATTTAGTAATGATTCACTAAAGATTCCTCCCCAAGTTTGTATAAACATCATAATAGATTTGTTTGTAAAATAATAATAATAAATGTACCTACAAAGCTTCGACCTCCTAAGTACTACTATTATTATATCAGATTTAAACTATTTTTTAGAAATATATGTGGATAACTGACCAGTATCTACGAGCTTCTCGTGAGGTAAATCAATAACATCGCAAACTAGCTTGTCATACATATCTATACGGTATTTAAACTCTGCAGAATCAAAAACAACATAGTTAAGTTCTTTACCTATTTCAACCTCAAGACCCTTTATAATCTGTTGTATAACATTCTTTTTTAGTTTATCTCCAACAATCAAAATATCAACGCGACTCTTTTTACTACCGATAAATACACCAGCAACAATCATAAGCTTGATCTTCCCTATTGGCTTGAATCGTAGAGCGATATCATCTTGAATCAATAGAGTTGGATCTACAAGTAAATCACGAACTGAATTTAAATATTGAAAAGATGTATTTAAATGCCAAGTAGGTACTTTTTTCTTTGCACCACGAGAACCTTCTTTTGTAATAGTTTTACTTTTAATAAAACCCATAGCAGAAAGAACATTAATTTCCTTTCTAACATTTGCTTTATTTACACGACTACGGCTAACGATATCTGCGACCTCAAAAGAATTACTGTTTAATAAAAATAAACGCATTATCTTAACGCGTGCCTGACCTCCGAATAATTTGGCTAGAGTTTCCATAAAGTCTAGTATACGACATCTTTTTAAACCTTTCAACCCCGTATCTATATTTTTACGGCTTTTTATTGTGTAATAAAATACAAATAGCCCCGACCGAAGGTCGGGGCTATTTGTATTAATAAAGTAATTATTTAAGAGTTACTTTGTCACGGATAATTTTCTGCTGAAAATTTCCGCGACCCCGCCTCAGCACCTTCGTGCTTCCGGCCGTAAACTAACTCTATTTAAGAGTTACTTTACCTCCAGCTTCTTCAATCTTCTTTTTAAGATCTTCAGCTTCTTCTTTCTTTAATCCTTCTTTCAAAATTGCAGGTGCGCCATCAACTAAATCCTTAGCTTCTTTTAATCCAAGAGCAAGAACTTCTTTAACAACTTTCATAACTGCGATTTTTTGTTCGCCTGCTGAAGTAAGTTCAACATTGAATGTACTCTTTGCTTCTGCTTCTTCGCCAGCGGCTGCAGGACCAGCAACTGCAACTGCTGCAGCTGATACTCCGAATTTTTCTTCTAATACTTTTACGAGTTCGTGTAATTCAATAACAGACATTTCTTCAATCTTTGAAACTAGGTCTTTGAATTTTGCAGGAACTACTACTTTTGTTTCTTCCATATATTTTAAAAAATAAAATTAATAATTATTTTGTTTGTGCTATTTGATCAAGCACAACAGCAAAACGTTGTATTGGTGAATTGATAAGGTTGACGAACATTCCACGTAGAGTTTGAAGTGGAGGAATTGTAGCTATAGACATCATACTTGCACTGTCCATGTACTTTCCTTCAAATACTCCCCCAACAATTGAAATGTTATCCTTATGTGTTTTTTGAAAAGCGAAAACTTCGCGGGCTCCAGCTAACAAATCTTCACTATAAGCAATAGCAATTTGACCAGGCATTTCAGGAAGTTCTCCTTCTACACCGTGTGATCCAAGTGCACGCTTTAATAATGTTTTCTTTGCAACTACATAACCAACATTGTTTGCTTGTAAATTTCTTCTAAGAGTATTTACATCAGCAACTTTCAACTTATCAAATTTCACAAAGACAACAGAATTAGCATCCTTTAGTGACTCCTCTAAACCAGCCACAAGTTTTTTCTTTTTTTCTAATGTAATTGGCATATTGTTTTTGTTAAATTAAAAAAGGCCCATATGGGCCGTTGCGTAGATCATTTTATTATAGAATATAATAAAACAATTTCGACCTAGGAAGGATTTATTTCTTCAAAAATGAAGATACCTTCTGTCTACGGCTATGAACCTATACTAACAAATTAATCATATTTGTCAATATTTATTTAAGCCCGTCTATTATAACCAGAGTAATAAGGCCAATAATAATAATGGCAACAAAACTTACGATAACCTTAATAGAGTGCTTATCAATCATGGAGCTATTATAACACAAGGTGGATAATTAATTAAAAAAGCAGACAAATCGTATAGATTGCCTGCTTTTATAATTTAGTATGAATCTGGATTTAATCCGAGTTCATTTATTTGATTAAGAACAAAAGATTCGCCTGACCCTTCTCCATTTTTTTCTGAATATCTGGAAGAAGACATTAAGCTATGTAACTCTTCATCATCATAAGGTTCCAAAATAAATTTCTTATCTTTATTTTTATTCCTTATTTTCTTTCTTGCATTTTTAGCAAGAATGATATCACTCTTAAATAATGACTTCCCTTCTTCGCTAAATACATAACCAAGTGGGTAAGCATATTTTTCGAATAAATAATCGATGATAGATTTGAACATTTTCTGTTTATAATCTTTTTCAAAAGGACCTTCTCTTTCCATCATCTTTTGGTAAAGATAACAAAATTCTAATGCAACATCTCCAACTGTTTCCATTAATTTATCTTTTAAAGATTGAACATTATTTTACTCCCTTATATTATACAACATAATAATACATTTTGTCAAACCTATAATTACAGACGTCCAACGTCTAGAATTTCTGTTATCTGGTACTAGCAGACCCTTATAAAATAAGGATTTATATTTGGTAGATGTCCAACATCTAACAAGGAAAATTAAACATTTGTAAAATCATTGTATATTTACGGTTATTACAGATGGTAGATATGTATCATAATCATTTTTCATAGAATCTTGCATATGTACTTTTATTTTATAATTTCCATTTTGTAACAATCCCCCTTTACTCAAAATACCATCCCAATTTTTTGAACAAGTATTTGTTCCATCAACACAACCGTCACCAGACTGAAACATTCTATATAAACTTGGATCATTTTCATTTTCTATTTTTATAGACATCCAATTTACATTTTTATTTGCATTTAAAATAATTGATAAATTATTTGCCAATGGATTTAATGTTATATTATCTTGTATTCCATTTAAACTATAACTTGAAATTACTGGTGGCATATTATTTATATCAGGAAGAATAATTACAATAACAGTATAAACAGAGGTTGAGCCATCTTCTGCTGTTACCGTATAAGTAACAGGTTTTGTAAAATCTTGAGCGAGATCAGCTGCGGGAATTATAGAAGATTTATTTGAGATTTCTACTGAAGGTAATATGGATTTAATATCTGTACCATATTGAACACGGAGATTAATCATTTTATTTACATTATCTATAGAACCAACAGAACTAGGTATTAATCCTGAAAAATTAAATATTGTAATTAATTTTTCAGAACTTAGTGTTGGTATCACTGGGTCTGGAGTTGGGGTTGGGTCTGGTTCTACTATTGGAACAGAATTTGATTCAGTGCTGTATATAGGATATGGGGTTAGCATAAAATCACTACCTCCAGTTCTTTGCATTGGAGAATTTAAAGGAACACCATGCCAAGTACCAGTTGGAAAATATGTAAATTTATTATTTAAACTATCCCAACCAATCCATATATTATTATTCATATTAACTATATCTGTATGACCAGTACTATCAATAATTTCATCGTGAGAAATAGTATAAGTATAACCAGTATTATCCCACTGAATAACAACATCATAAATTAAACCTTCAGATATATAATTAACATTATTTTGTGGATTATTTTCAAGACTAGATATAATTAAATCGTTTATTTCAAAACCCTTACGTGGATCATGATTAAACAAACCTCTTTGTAATGTCTGAGCACCAAAACCATGATAAGGATACGTTTGAATTTTAAATTGTTCTCGTAAATAATTATTTACATAAGTATCATTCCAATTATAAATATTTGCTCCATCAAATGCCCAATCTTGCCAATCGTGTCCATTTTCATCAATTAAACCAAATGTTGGTTTTGCCACATAAACATAACTTGAAGGTATGACAGAAAATCTCAATAAATCACTTTCATTAATCAATGCATAATTACCATTTTTGTCATCAGCTGAAAAAGAATATGAATATTCTCCTTCGTCATATGTATTGCTAATAGTATAAATCTCACCATTTGTATAATTTCCATCACTCAAAATATCACTACCCTGTACAATTTTATTCATCAAAACTTCAGGTAACAAAACTCCAGTTTTTGTGTTTTTAATATGAAGTTTTATGTCCTTAGGAGGATTATTATTTGAATCTGTGTAAATTATCTGAAAAACAAATGGTGTTAAATTTTTCCTACCTTTATTTTGATCAAGTCCATCACCAGTATAAATACCAGAATTAGGAAGAGAAATACTTGTAGTAGTTGAAGCAACTGGAACAGTATTAATTATATTAACAGTACGATCCTTAGTAGCTATATTTCCTGTCTTGTCTTTTGCTGTATAAGTTAAAGTATATGTACCTGCAACAGAAGTATTTACATTACCACTAGTAATAATATCTACGGTTCCATCTACTTCATCTTGTGCAATTGCACCAAGATCAGTATAGATACTACCTAATAATATATTAATATTATCCTTTCCATATAAAGTTATAACTGGAGCATTAGTATCTAAAACAGGAGTAATTGGTGTAGTATTCTCTACAACGTTAACTATGCGAGTTTTGGTTGAAATATTATTTGAATTATCTTTTGCTGTATAAGTTAAAGTATATACACCAACAATAGAAGTATCTACAGACCCTAGTGTTGTAACCAACACTCCCCCATCTATAGCATCTATAGCACTTGCCCCTGAGTCATTGTAAACAGAATTAATTTCTATTGTTTTTGGATCTTCTCCATTAATAGTAATTACAGGAGCTGTCGTATCTACAACAGTAACAGGACTAGGTCCACCACCCCCACTATTTGTATTAATAATATTACTTGTATTATTATTTGTATTATCTTGATTATCTGGAATAGTTGAATCTAAAACTTCATTTACATCTTCAGCACTAGAGACAACAGCTTCGTTTTCTACATCTTTATTTAAACTACCTATTTGTGTTGAATCAGTACTATCAACAACCTCAATTGGATTATTTTCCAATGAAGATACTTCTTCTTGCTGTTGTGTAATTTGAGATTCTTGATTATCAAATGATCCAACCTGTGCAAGATTTTTATTTGAACCATTACCTAATAAACTAGTTAGAGATTTTGCTGTATTTACAACATTGGTAGAAATAAAATTTCCAACACCAACAATAGTATTTACTACAAAGTCTGCAGCAGAAACAACAGCTTTAACAATACTATGACTAATAGATATTTTTTGTGGTGAAATACATAAGTCTTGAGTACCTTGTATTTTATTTGAACTTAATTTATTAAGGGAATATTTAATATCTGAAATAATTTTATTACCACTATATTTTAAATAGACATCTGAAAAACTATGTCCATTATTATTTTTATCTTGTAATTCAATATGATCATTAGGCTTCATTATGTTCTTAATACTACCCATTAGTGTTGAAATAACTTTATCTGTGTCTGATGTTATATATTCTCCATTACCAGCAACCCTATCTGCTGGAGTGGCAACACTATATATACCTATTGATTGACTAGGTACTCCTCCATTTTTATCAGCAACTTTATCGTAAAAATTATTAGCATAAAAATTACCTTGAGAGTGACCAACCAATAAAAGTTTTTGTGTTTTAATCTTTGAGCTTGCATCATTTAACATTTCCACAAGATCAAAATCTGTCTTTGAATTAAAAAATCCTTGATTAATAACATCAACTAAATCACCAACCCCAGCAATATGTGTAGGATTATAAAAATAATCCACATTTATAGATTCAGAATTATAAACTTGAGGAAGTATTTGTTTTAATCGTTCTTTATTCAAAATAGCTTCTTGCTCATTTGTAAATACACCATTTATAGCTGCAACCGTATACCCAACAGAAGAACAGCTGCCCTGTGCTGATACATTAGTAAAAAATAACAATAAAAACAAAACAATAAATATTTTCTTATTATTCATATAATTAATTAGATAATTTTGATAAATCAATATCACAACCACTATCTAGATCAGAAAAACTCCTAACATTTTTTAACAAAATATCTCTAGAGTTTTTTCTTTCTTGTGTATTAAATTGTCTGTCTTCAATAAATTTAATATATGAATCAATTTTTTCTATATCACTATACTCCCTAGGGGATTCAGGATTTTTTCGTGGTACAAGTGTATCGCTTAAACAAGCATTAGCTCTATCTTCTTCTCTAAACAATTCTGTTGAGATAGAAGTATTGTCAGACATCTGACTTACTTCCCTCTGTAAAGTCATTGCATACTGTAAAAGTACCGCTCTGATTTTTGCAGAATTTGAATATTCCTTAAAAATAGCAATCTCTACATCATCACGAATGTTATTTTTATTATAATCAATACCTATAAGTGTATTATCTGACATGATACCAGGATCAGGAGGTAAATTATCCCCTGTTACATCATTTATGTTTATCTTTGTTGAGTGAATATTAATAATCTGCTTATTAATCTTTTCTTTATCAAAATAATTAAAAAACCTAATAATAACTAGAATAATAAACAAACTTACAATAACTACAAAAATCCACTTAAATATATTAAATATTCTAGGTGGAAACACTATTGTTATTTTTTTCATTTTGAAATTATATTTATAGAAAAAATTGTTGTAAAGAAAATCATTGTAGCGGTCCAACCGCTACAACCTTTCTTTGTAGCGGTTGGACCGCTACAAAATTTAGAAAAACAAAAATAAAAACCCTTAATAATTAAGGGTTTTTATTTTGTAGGGGTTGGACCGCTACACTATTCGTCTTCATCTAATATAGATTTACCTCTTTCTTCGCGTACACTACAAGCTACCTTTAAACATTCACTTTTAAAATTCTTATTACTACCATAAAAATCTAATAAATTTATAGCTTCTTTTCTAGAAACTAGATTAAAACTTAAATTATCATATTCCTGACAACTAGACAAAACTAAATGTCCCTTTTCTGATGGAATATCATGAACTAAATAATTAACATTAACATATGGTCTTATTCTTAAAAAATAATCTTCATCTTTTATTAATTTAGATTTAAATCTACCTTGGAAAAGAGATCCACTACGGGAATGAACTTTATTAAAATAACCAGTGTATCCACCAAGTAATCTTTTAAAAAATTCAGAAATACCACCTTCAACTTCTTGTTTTACTATAAAGTGAAAATGATTTGGATTAAAACAGTAGCATACAATAGAAACCAAAATCTTATCTTCATTTTTAAAACGATCTAGATCTGTTTTATTTCTTAAATTTAAATCAATGCTTCCTATTGGTTTAATAATATTAAATTCTTTTATACTTAAAACAAAACGATTTAAATCGTCTTTGTTCATAAAAATATCTCTTTTATCAACCCCTCTATTATAAATATGGTAATATTGTTCTGTTATAAGTGGATCTTTTCTCATAAAATAAAAAACTCGCAGAAATATCTGTGGGTATTCTGTGAGTAAATATTATTTTTAATTTTTCATGTATTTATTATATCAATTTTTTATAACACAACAAGAAAATGTGTGGAAAACTTTTCAAAATAAAATTTCTGTAGCGGTTGGACCGCTACAGAAATTTTATTCTTATTTTATAATGATTTTTATTTTATATTTTCTCGATTTTGTAGGGGTTGGACCGCTACAGAATTAAGGAAAATTATTGGAGGGTGAAATTCGGAATATTTTTTTGTGCTTCTTTTAGAGTAGATTCAAAAAGTTGTCTGTCTCCGATATTTCTTGTGAACTTCAAAAGTAAAATATATGAGTCTGAAATATTTGGATCAATAGCTATCGCTTTCAAATATGTATCTTCAACTCCCTTGTAGTCCCCTTTCCATAAATACACTTGAGCCATACACCAGTATATTCCTGGGTTTTGTGGAGATATAGTTTTAGCACTATCTAGAATACTAAATAAATGTTTTCCTAAAACTTCATCATATGGATTGTTACTAAAATAGTTAAGAGTGTTATAAAGAAATACTAAACTAGTATCTAATCTGACATCTGTTGTATTTTTCTCTCTAACTGTTTCAAGATATTTTGTTAAAGCTTTTAAGTCTAAAATAGCATTAGGTAATATACTCTTGTCATTTTTAATCTTTACTGGATTAGTATTATAGTATGCATATATACCATATGCCATTCCTCCCACATCCCAATCTTCTCCTATTCTAGAGCCACCCATAAGGCCATCATACTGTTCGGAGCGAGGATTAATAGCAGTATTTACACTAGTATTGTATGCAATGACTTTTGCAACAGGTTGAAATACAAAGAATATTAAAGAAGTAGAACAAGCTACAACCAAAACGATTCCTAATATACTTTTAATAACAGGATTTACAGACTTCAATACATACTTTTCTTCTGAAAGACTATCATTTGCAGAAAATACAATTGCAGCCAATACAAAGAAAATCATAAGAGAAAGCGGAGAATCAAAAACAAATAGATTTTGAATAACATAGCCAATAACAAGTCCACCTAGAATAGAAAGTTGTATATGATTAAAATCTTCTTTTCTGCTTAGCTTGTAAATAGCAAATATAATAGAAAGTAGTAGTAGTGCATATAGAGCAACAGCACCATAACCACCGGAAATTAAAGTATCATAATAAATACTGTGAGCACGATCAGTCCAAACTTCAACATTGTTCTTTACAAGTAACATTTCTGGATTTATATTTTGTTGGAAAACTATAGGGTAATTCTCTGGACCGTACCCAAACAGTGGTCGTGACACTATCGCTCTCTCTGCAATAGTCGCAAAAATAAAACGAGTATTTGATGCAGCATCTATAAACTTCTGATGAAGCGCAGTATTTGGATTTGTTAACTGCATCCATCCTACAGAGAAAATAACTATTCCAAGAGCAACACCTACAATACCAAAAATACGAAACAATTTCTTTTTTGAAAATGCTAAATATAATACAAAAGCAGAGACAACAGCAATAACTATTCCTAGTGTTGCACCTCTGGCACTACCTAGTAATCCACTACCAGAAAATAATCCGAGTATATTTATAAACAAAGGAGAAAATAATATAATAGTTACCTCTGTTGATATCCACCATTTGCTAATATTTCTCTTCTTAGAAGAAAGAAGGAATAATCCAAAAGCAAGAATAAACAAAAGATAAGCTGCAGCCATAGATGAATTCCCCATCAATCCACCACCAGCTGCATCTTTTAATAAACTAGAAGCCTTGAATCCTTCGTCTCCAAACCATACAGATACAGCTAAAAGAAAACCACCAGAAACAAACCAATTCATCAGTTTATAAATATAATTAGATCCATTGTGTTTTATTAAAGATGAAATAATAAAAGCAAATGCAAGACAATGATATAGAGTGAGGAGCCCTGTACCGCGCCCTAACGATGACCAAAATGAAAGACTAGGATTTATAGCCAAGACTCCAGCAATACTCATCCATAGAACAAAACCAACTAATGGAATAAAATACAATAATGTTTTTCTATTTAGTCTATAAGAAGAATCTATAACAAGAGCATATATCCATAATGCTGTCATAACTTCTATGACTGCATAGAACAAGAAAGTCTTTGAACTAAAGAATGGGAAATACATACTGACAATAAAAAATATTGGCAATACTAATGCTAAAAAGTAACTACAAAATTTTAATATATTATTAATTTTTTTACTTGTGTCGTCGTGTTTAGATGTACTCATAAAGTGATTATACAATAAAAAAATAAATAATAGAAAATATGATAGTTAAAATACCAAAAAACCAGATGTACGACAACTGCTGCTGCAGGTGTCGGACATCTGGTTTTTACGGACGTTGGACGTCCGGAAAATCGAGGTTTTCGAGAAAAAACTTTATTATAAAATAAGGGTTTATTTCTGACGGACGTTGGACGTCCGTCAGAATGGGTAATAAAAAACCCTCCCGAAGCCGAAGCTTGGGAGGGTTTTTTATATATATTTGAGGTTATATATCCTAGTTTAAATTTTTAGATTAAACCAATCTAACTAACATTAACAGACTAGAAGTTAGCTGTAACTGAAAGTGATGACAAACCTGTTGTTATAGCTGTTGAAGGAGATAGGTTTGTTGCTGCACTGTAGTTAACTGCTGTAGCCTTAACATTTACATTTGAACCTGTTGTACCATAGATAGCAACTGGGAATGAGAATGTTCTTGATGTTCCTGCTGCAATAGCATAAACAGAAACTGTATCACCATTAACTGTTGATGGTGTAACTGTAGTATTTACAGCAGATACTGAACTTGTTCCTGTACCTGTCTTTGTAAATGTTACAAATGTACTTGGAGTTGCACTTACATACAAGTCGTTGTTACTGTTGTTTGCAAGAGTGAAACCATAAGTTGCATTGTATCCTACTGTGTAGTTGTTTTGAACAATTGATGAACCAAGTGTTGCTACTGCATTACTGATTGCAATTGAGTTAACTGTCAAAGTAAGAGTGTTTGTTGCGCGTGCACCGTTGTTTGAGTAATCAGGTGTACCGTAGTTAGCATCTGTTACTACAACATCTGCTGCAAGACCACTGTTTTGTGCTGTGTATGCATTCATACTTAGAGCAACTGTACCTGTGATGTTTTGAGCTATATCAGCTTTAACAACCATATCTGTCCAAGCATCTTGTGCTAATGGAGCTGTAAGGTTACTAAATGTAACTACTTTTGTAGTTGCATTTAATGTACCACCACCGATGTTTGCACCGTTAACATACAATCTGAAATTACTTAATGCAGATTCTGTAGCAACTGATAGAGTACCAGTTACACCAATTTTAACTGTGTTAAGAGTTGAAGAGTTGTTTGTTGACTTTACACTGAAAGCACCTAGAACAACATCGTTTGTAGCTTGAGTAGCTGAAACAACTTGTTGTCCTTCTGCTGGTGAGATAGGACTGATTCTTGTGTAAAGAGCAGCAACTGAACCAGTTGAAGCTAATGAAACAGAATTTGTTCCTGCATAAGTAACTGTATCAGCATAACCAATTTCATTGATTGTTCTGATTGAAGTGATTCCTGCAACAACAGCTTGTGTACCTACGATTTTATCTGTAGCTGAAAGAACTGAAGCACTAACAGCTAAATCAGGATTTGTTCCTGGAGTAACTGTGTAACTTAGACCTTCAAATCTTACATTGTAAGATGTTCCAACTGTAACTTCTGTTGTATCGTTAATACTTGAAAGAGTCTTTGTTGCAAGAACTTTTCCTGTACTATCGTGTAGAGAAACTGAACCGAAGAACAACCAAGGACGAACGTTGAAGTTAACATCAGCACGAGTAACTTTAACTGGACCTGCAGTTGCTTGTAATCTTACAGCTGCGATATCTTTTGTTTCACCTTTTTTAATTGTGATACCTGATGAAACATATGATGATGTTGAAGCTGTTAATGAACCGTCAGTTGTACCTGTTGCTACTGGAGTAGTAACTGTACCTGTTGATGTTGAACCTGTTGTTGAACCTGCAACTTGTGCTGCTTCAAGAGCTGCGCGAGTCATAGGACCAATTAAACCGTCTGCTGTTAATTTCTTTGAAGTTTGGAAAGCTTTAACGGCAGCTGTTGTTTTAGCACCGAAAACTCCGTCAACTGTAAGACTAGCACCGTTCATGTTCAAAACTGATTGAACATCTTTCTTTTCTTGTTTTGTGTCGATTTTATTTGGGAATGTGTAAGCAGCAGAAACTGATCCTGCAACTAATACAGCTGCCAAAGCAAATGCACCAGCGAATAATTTTTTATTCATATAACTTTATAAATTTTATACACGTTTATATCAGTTTCGACTTATCCTAAAATACAACTAGTAAATAATAAAAATGTATTAAGGAAAAAAACCAATGTGTGTGTATATATTTGTCTACTAATAAAATAATCTTTTATTGTCTCTCTATCAAAGTAACAATGAAAAAATAAATCACTAATAGACTTTAACTTCTAAACAATCTCATACACTACCCTTCTTATAAATCTCTATCAAAAAAAATATAAGATGAATCGTGGAATAAATTATTTAGAAAAATAAACTAAACCAGAAACATAATCTGCTTGTTTCTTCTATAAAATATTCTTGCGAATAAATTATAAATATAGACAAGCATATCTGCCTTGTCGACAGGGCCGATACCATATTTATTTTAAATCTATAATTCTTCCTCTATCAAAAGAAAAACACAAAATAAAATAAATAAGTTTTGACCAAAGGAAACGAAATGATTGGTAGACACTAATATAAGTACTCTTGAAAAAATCAAAAGTATAAATAAAAGTAAATATCAAAGCCGTAAGTTAATTGGTATTAAAAACATACGGTATTAAGTTTTCAATGATCGGTCTTTTGGAGGCTTTTAAGGGTCTCACAAAAGATACTATATATTAGCATAAAAGGTGAAAATACACCATAGCTAATACACAAACATATTATATACTTGCGAAATACAATATGCAAATATATAAGTGAGATTGTGGGGATAAGTTGGGGGTGTTTAAAAGACCCCATACAACAATATTCTTTCGTAGGGTACGGATATTTTTCTGCTGAAAAATTCCTCGTGCTCGCGCCGTCGCGCTCCCAAGTCCCTACGAAAGAATATTGTTGTATGGGGTCTCATTTGGGTTGTTGGTGGGATGTCTTTTGTAGGTGTCCGACAACCGCTACTACGGGTGTCGGACATCTACAAAAGCTAGAGGTTGGACACATACAAGATGTCGGACAACTGCCTGCTGGCAGGTGTACGACATCTCTAAAATATGATGTTTGTCTTTTATAAAAACAAACCCGACAACTGTTGGTACAGGTGTCGGGTTTGTTTCTTTAGGGACGAAGTCCTTGGTCATTTATTTTGTTTTGATTTTTCTTAAACTAGTGTGTAACGGGACCAACGCTTGGAGCCAGATTTTTTGACTTGTCCTTTATAAATGAGGTCGTTCATTTCACGCTGGACTGTCTTCTCTGAACAAGAGAATGCTACTGAGATGTCTTTTATGGAAACTTCTTTTTTGTCTTTTATAAGGGACAAAATCTTGTCACTTCTTTCCTTCTTTCCTAGGATGTTGTCCTTGTGATTTACAACCTTCGGAACGCTATTGTGAAGGGTATCATTTGTCTTTTTATTTCCGAAAGAAATCATACTTGGTGCTATCTTTTTCTCTGTCTCTTTTGGTGTATCTTTTAGACTATCCCCTGTCTCCTTGTCTGTAAAATTTGTTTCAAACATCTTCTCGTCTAGAGTGAATGTAAAGTGTTTATCTTTAGATAAATGAGACTCTAATTCAGAGATCAATGTATTAAATTCTTTCTTTAAAATAGCTGTGTTCATATCTGATATAAATCCGATTGTGTATGCTATTTCTATAAAGGAAAGTATTTCATATACACGAGCCAATGATGATGAAATATGAACTGATTTGTCCATTGGAGATAATATGGACAACTTATACATATCGGACAAAAGTTCAACACCTAACTGACGAAGCTTTCCCTTTAATGAGTCGTCTGTTTCCATACAATCTGTGACCATGTATAAAGCAGTAACTAACTTCTCTGTCTTTTTGTTTGCGAATTCATACTTTGTCCCAACAGTAGGTAAAGAAGGCTTATAAGATAATGATTGTCCCTGAGAAGAAACATCTTGTCCGTATGAATTTAAACCTATTTTTTGTATGTCCTTTTGGTTGTTCATAGTGTCTTTTGTGACTTTAGAAGTCAAAATTGTTGTCTTTAATTTGTCCATTATATACTGAAATTTTTTGAATGCAAGTGACCCTTAGAAAATAATAATGTCCGTATTGTAGATGTACAACCTCTGAGTCCAGTTGAGGTTGGACATCTATAAAAAAACATATGATGTTGGACAACTAAAGAGTGTCGGATGCCTGTAAAAATAAACCCGACAACTGTTGCTACAGGTGTCGGGTTTATTTTCTTGTTGGACATCTAAAAAACCTCTGGGGTCACATGATGTTGGACATATAAATGCATTTTAGTTTAAATGATTTTTATGATAAAATGTGAGCATAATTATGGCAAAAAAAGATATTGAAGATGAGGAAGAAAAACCTCAATATAAACGAGGAAAAAAGAATAATAAAAAAACAAAAGTTGAACTCAAAGATGAAACTAGACAAACTATTTGGGGTGTAGCTTTTATTTTTTTAGGGCTCTTTGTATTATTATCAACATTCAAAATAGCAGGTCCATTCGGAGATTTCGTGTATTCAATTTTAAATGCATTTTTGGGTCTTGGATATTTTATATTACCAATCATCTTGGCCATCGTCGGAGTATCATTTATGAAAAATGGTGGCTTCGATATAGCACGACTTCATGCGATTATGGGAGGAACATTGTTGCTCTCTATTTTAGGAATTATGGATATCGCAAGTAACGGATCCGGTCCGACTGAAATAGTAACTTACGGAGGATTTCTCGGAGGAATAATAGCCTATCCATTTGTAAAATTTTTAGGAATTTATGTTGGTATACTATTACTCGGAGCGATACTAATAGTGTCACTCTTAGTACTCTTTAATGAGCGTCCAAATCTCTCTGCCTTATGGCAAAGATTTTGGTCATCTTTCAAAAATATTTTCACAAAGAAAATACGCGACAATGATGAAGAAGAAATAGAAGAAGAGGCATACAAAGCTCCAGTTCAAAAAGAAGAAATTCCTGCATCTATACCATACGAAGAAAATAAGAAAAATACAGAAACAAAAGTTGAAGAAGCTCCACTTCCAGCTGGCAAAAAATTCATATCAAAAGCATATGTCCCTCCCCCACTTAACCTACTTGAAAAAGATAAAGGTAAGCCAAATGTTGGAGACCTAAAAGGTAATATGAATATCATACAGAGAACACTTTTGAACTTCGGAATCTCTGTTGAAATGGATGAAGTAACTATCGGTCCAACAGTTACTAGATACGCACTAAAGCCTGCACAAGGTGTTAAACTTTCTCGTATCGTAGGATTACAAAATGATCTATCTTTGGCACTTGCTGCCCACCCTATTCGTATCGAAGCTCCTATTCCAGGAAAGTCACTTGTAGGTATTGAAATACCAAACAAAGTTAAATCTACAGTTGGACTTGCAACACTTCTATCTGATGATAAATTCCAAAACTCTCCAAAGCCACTTACTATCGCACTAGGACGAGGACTATCTGGAAAAGCTTCATTTGGAAACTTAGCAAAGATGCCACACGCACTTGTAGCCGGAACAACTGGTTCTGGTAAGTCTGTAACTATTCACTCTATAATCACTTCCCTTCTATATAGAAATGGACCAGAGGATTTGAAATTGATACTAGTTGACCCAAAGCGTGTTGAGCTTACTCTTTACAACAAAATCCCCCACTTACTTACTCCTGTTATTACTGACCCGAAGAAAACAATATTAGCTTTGAAATGGGCAGCAAAAGAGATGGACAGAAGATATGATGTTCTCGAATCTGAATCTGTAAGAGATATAGAGTCATACCATAACAATATCTTTTCAAAAGCAAAGGAAGGAGAAATAGTAGAGAAGATGCCATATATAGTTATCGTTATTGATGAGCTTGCCGATATTATGCAGGCATATCCAAGAGAGCTTGAAAGTGCAATCGTCCGCCTAGCCCAGATGTCTCGTGCTGTTGGTATTCACCTTATACTTTCAACACAGCGTCCTTCTGTAAATGTTATTACTGGTTTGATTAAAGCCAATGTCCCTACTCGTGTAGCCCTACAAGTATCATCACAAATAGACTCAAGAACAATCTTGGATCAAGGTGGTGCTGAAAAGCTTCTCGGAGCTGGAGATATGTTATATGCTTCTGCTGAAATGTCTCAACCTGACCGTCTACAAAGTGCCTTTATTTCTGAAGATGAAGTTAAGAGAGTTGTTAACTACTTAAGAAAAGCTTACCAAGACGAAATACCTGAGACTATCGAGCTTTCTGGCTCTATCGAAAAAGGTAGTAACAGCCTATTTAGCGACAGTATGGGTAGTGACGAAGGAGATGATGATCTATATGAAGATGCTCGTACTACGGTAATAGAAGCTGGTAAGGCCTCAACATCATACCTACAACGCAAACTAGGAGTTGGATATGCTCGTGCCGCTAAGCTTATCGATATGTTAGAAGAGCGCGGAGTTATCGGCCCTGGTAACGGTGCAAAACCTCGTGATGTAATAGAAAAGCCTATGGACCATACAGCAGGAATAGAGGTATAATATAGCTACTGATTACTGACTGAAATACAAGAATTAAGGTATAATAGAGATATCAAATAAACACTAAATACAAAAATAAATTAAGCATTATGAAAGAAATTAAAAGTAAAAGTTTAAAGTGTTGGATTGGAATAATTTCCTGTGTAATGCTTTTCGTTGTCATCGGCACTTTTGCTTTTATGAAAATGAAATTTATTTTTAATGGAGTACAAATAGAAGCAACAATGAATCGCAGTGATTCATCTCTCGTACAGATTAAGGGAAATGCTAAGAATGCAACTTATCTATCCCTAAATGGCCGAGAAATTTTTATAGATAAAAAGGGAGAGTTTTCTGAATCTGTTGCCCTACTCCCCGGCTTCTCTGTGATGACCATAGATGCAAAAGATAAATTTGGAAATTCTGCAGAAAAGAAGTTTGAAGTTGTTTATAAAGAAAATAATCAGGTTGCGTTGGTAAATTAATAGATTAATATAAAGTAGTAAATTGTTTTAATTTTTAAAAATAGTTCCTCTTGTAGGGTACGGAAATTTCTTACTAGAAATTTCCTGAAGTGTTCGCTCCGACGAGCTCACAACCCCCTACAATAAGACTATTTTAAAAAATTAAAAATACTTAGAAAAACTTATATGCAAAAGAAAGCAAAGAAAGCTCCTAAGGAGAATGGTGGTGCAATAGAAGATACAATTAAAGCTATTCAAACTAAGTTTGGAGAAGGAGCTATTATGAAACTTGGAGATGCTCCGAAGGTTGATATTGATGTCATCCCTACTGGCTCTATCGGTCTTGATATGGCGCTAGGCGTAGGAGGAGTACCAAGAGGTAGAATGATTGAAATATTTGGACCAGAGTCATCTGGTAAGACTACACTTGCATTACATATCGTAGCTGAAGCCCAGAAAAAGGGTGGTGTATGTGCGTATATAGACGCTGAGCACGCAATGGATCCTGACTATGCAGCAAAACTAGGTGTAAATATAAAAGACCTACTAATATCACAACCAGACAATGGTGAACAGGGCCTTGAAATTACAGAGAGTCTTATTCGTTCTGGAAAGATAGATGTTGTTGTTATCGACTCAGTTGCTGCTCTTACTCCAAAAGATGAAATAGAGGGAGATATGGGACAATCACATGTAGGTAAACAAGCTCGTCTTATGTCTCAAGCTCTACGAAAACTAACTGCTATAGTTGCCCATTCTAAGACTGTAGTTATCTTCATCAACCAAATCCGTATGCAAATCGGTGTTATGTTTGGTAACCCTGAAACAACTCCAGGAGGAAAGGCTCTAAAGTTCTATACAACAATCAGACTAGATATCCGTCGTATCGCTCAAATTAAAAAAGGAGAAGAGGTTGTCGGTAGTCGTACTCGCGTGAAGGTTGTAAAGAATAAGGTTGCCTCCCCTTTCAAACAAACAGAATTCGATATTTTATACGGTGAAGGAATTTCTAGAGAAGGAGAAATAATGGCTCTCGGTGAAAAACTTGGAGTTATAAGTAAAACAAGTGGAGCAATATATTCATACTCAGGAACTGCAAAGCAAAAAGAGAAAGGCCCAGTAGAAGAAATAAAACTTGGTCGTGGATACGATGCAGCTCGAACATTCTTAAGAGATAATAAAAAGTTATCAGAAGAAATACTAAAAGAAGTTCGTAGTCGTTTCGGAGAGATACAAGTTTCAAGTGCTGCGGAATAAATAAAATTTAAAAATACAGGGGTGGGAAGCGAAGCTTC
>Ga0302285_10000466_pt1 | contig 22680 bp, 9 predicted proteins | sample III_Fen_E2_2_FD_200455 | JGI IMG/M metagenome (GOLD analysis project Ga0302285, IMG submission 200455) | Peat permafrost microbial communities from Stordalen Mire near Abisko, Sweden - III_Fen_E2_2 | ecosystem: Environmental > Terrestrial > Soil > Wetlands > Permafrost | place: Sweden: Abisko... | reverse complement strand
CCCCATAATTAAACTAAAATTTAATATTTTTAATTAATTAATGAAAACTTCAAAGAACCTCAGTTTTTAAAAAAGAGTTTATTGAAATTATTTAACCAGGATAATAGCATATTTCACTTCTCAACTTCACATATTATCTAGAGTTTTTATTAGAATTTCATTTATTATCACCTCATCTTGTTTTATTTATTGTTTTTTTTTTCAATAAGATAGATTAGTTATCTCCTAATAATTATTCTAGCTGATTAATGTTAAATATATGATTTCACACAAAAAAGCCATTTAGTAATAATTTTCTTGACATTGAAATAATCCTTCTTTATTTTGAACTCGTTTTTGTATTCTTTGAATTTTAATTTATTGTCATTTACTTTTCTTTATTTTTCTATTTTTAAATGTTTATCTTTCCATTAATTGAATTATCAATCGTAGAATATGGTTGCAAAAATAGTGCACCATTTCAATACAATGAGCGAATTAAAACTTGAGCAGATTAATTTAAAGCACAAAATTTAGACATTTTATTTATGTATTTGTAATTGAGAGATACGCATTTTTATGTTTGCATGTAAGATACTGAAGGAAGGAGTCCACGCACAAACAATTAGAATGCAGAAAATAATCAAAATCTGCAATTTTTCTATCAAGAGGATATCCTTTTACCATGAAAACGATACTCTTTGTTATGCATTTATGGCCTTAAAGCAGTGTTTTGGGCTCAATAATGAAAATTGGATGCCTTTTCTTTATCTTACTTTTTGTTGCAAATCATAAATTAATTTGTTTCCTCTTAGAAATTATTATGATCATTATTAAATTTATTCTTGTGCTTGACTTCCCTATTCTGATTTCAAAAAGAAATTCGCATCGACTCCCGTTAAAAAGATCGATGATTTGAACTAATAAAATTAATAATTAATATTAATAAATTAACAACGGGACAACAATTACATTTGAATAAAGTATTCATGTCTTCCTTCAGCAACTACAGGTTTATTAAGCTTCATTTTATTTCATAATTTAATGTTGTTTTGAATAGAAACGTGTCGATTTACAATGACTAGAAACAGTTTAAGAATGATAACGATGAGTTATTCTTTGCTAAGTCTTACAACGAAAAACTTTATGGAAAAGGCAAAGAAAATGATCTAAAATAGCAATACATGGCTCCACCTGATTCTGGCTTTTAAAATACTATCCACACTCAATATCTCTCTAATAATATCAAACAGTATAGAGACTTGAGGCAACATAATCCAAATTATATTTCAGGCAATCCAATCACGTTCTCTGGAAAAGTTGAGAGTGAGTTCAAGCCTACTGTCAAAAAAACTGAATTTTCGGACATTGATAATTTCAATGCAGCTAATAATTGGGATGATAATGATTTTAAATCTCCAGAGAAGGCATTCAAATCCTCATCAAGGTTGATATATTAACAAGATTATCTATTTAAAAAGGAAACTATCATTTTATTTGAAACCCATCATTATCATTCCAGCAATAAAATAATTCAAGAAAGAAGCCGAATAAAATATGTTAATTGTACAATAAAATTTTAAAATCAGGAAAATTGAAGTTTAGCCATCTGAGACGCATGAACCTTTCTAAAAACGATAACTTAAAACTAGTTAATCATATTCACAGTATGTTGTTTCTCGTAATCCAATTCTTTAAGGAGATGGAGCTAATGCAATTCCTTCTAGGCCTCGTAACACTGCTGGAGTAATAATTCAACAAATTTTCTTTGTCTTAACCTCTTATTTAATAGGATTAAAAAATATCTGAGGCATATACTCAAATGTAAGATAATAGGTATTTACTTCCGGCTGATCGTCAACATGTTTCTAAGGGATACAGCACTTCTCAAATTTTTTTGTAAAATAATTTTCTTTTGGGGTTATTTCTTATTTAATTTGTTCAGCAATGATGGATTAAAGGCTCCAACTCATCCCTAAAATCAAAGAGTACCTTAGAAACACACTGGTTCTAATTGCAAAGATTTGATAAGCAATTGTGATTATGCTGATTAAAAAGAAAAATTGACCTCCAAATGTACATAGTTAAATCCAAAAGAAAGAGAGGTGGCTTACGGTTAACTTAACTACTTCTGTGACTATAGAAAAAGAAGTAAGATTCATTTTTTTATTTACTAATCTAATTATTTTGTAGGTGGAGTTCTAAAAAGAGAAGAAAAAAAGGCAGAGTATTGAGTTGATTGATGTTGCATCTAAAGGTTTAATAACTTTTCCAAAATATTTCTTAATTGACTTTGACTCATAAAATGAGCTGCTATTTGAATTTATTTTTAAAACAATAGTAAATTTATTAATTTATATTCAAATGTTATTTGTTTTTGCTCTTAAAATCAGATTTTTCTAAGTAGAATTTTTATTAATATAAAAATCAATATTTCATTTAGCAGAATAGAATAAGATACACATTAGTAAAAACCATCTTTATTGTATTGATGCACTTTTTTAGAGATGATTTTTTTGGAATCGGTTTGATAAACAAAAGAAAAAGTGGCTGTAATTAGATTGTTATGCTTTCTGCATGTTCCCACACTATTATTGCAATCTTTGGCTTCTTAAGCTTTTCATTCTTTAGAAACTCTTACATATTTTATTAAAATTAGACGAGGCTACCTATTACAATCCAATGTGTAGTGTCTAATGCATCAAATTTTTAAAATTAATAATTTGATAAAATCCACCATCAAGAAAACAAAATTAAGAAAAGTCAATAACTATTAGTTTTATGACAACGAATAGCCAAATTAAAATATGTATCCTGTTTTTATTTGGGAGAGTAGAAAGCATTTAATTAGTATTATCATAAAATCTTTTTAACTAAGGTATGCACATATTTAAAGATCAGAGATAAATATAGAGTGCATATGGAGATAAGCATGTTTGAAAACTCAATAAAAAATGAATTCTTTAAAGTTAAAAGAGCTAATTGTCTCCAAACTTTAGGCTTTTCAATTTGAAGATTTCAGCTTAATGGGAAGTTAGAGAACAGAGACATGAGGAGGAAGAAAGTTTCGTTAGCACAGGCTTATTTTGATAGCTGAAGTTTTATGAAAAACTGGCAGAAATTTAGATAAGAAGATGTTTAATAGATTTGCTATTTTCCATACTCAAGTCACATAAAGATAGATTTTTCAATTCAATGATACTAGTAGTTCTTTTAATAGCTTTGTCCGCCAAGATTTGGATTGCTTTAGGTTCCTTAACCTCCATTAAAGTTAGTATTGCTTCCATTCATTACTTTCTAAGAAGCTGAATTACTCATTTAGTTATTGTTATTATTGTTGAACTACACTTTTTGGAAATCATTGCTTAGTTGATCAATCTACTTCTTTTTATACCACTCTGGTATTAATTATGCCTAAAGTTAAGGTTGAGTTTTGAGCTCATCTACAAAATAAATCAAAGAAAGGAGTTACGAAAATCACTTTTTCAAAACAGAATTGATCATATTAAAATAAAATGTGCTTCAATAAAAAAGCCTTACCTTGGCTAAAGTTGAAGAGATCTGGGATATTAGGGTTAAGTTGCCAGAATTTTTCAGTTCTCAGCTCATTAAAGTATGGGTGGAGGAGTGTTTCTAAAGGACTTGGTCTTTCAGTTGGCACAAAAACAAGCAAGCGACTAATCAAATCAATGAGCATTGGATCAGGCTTTTACTTCGCGAAAATCTTAACAAAAAATACAATCAATATCAATTATTTAAAAAATTATTAATTATGTTTGCTACTTTTGTCCAAGAGGTTGCCTTAATTGAAGGAAATTAGAATTAACTATGCTAAGGATTCATTTTTTGAACTTATTCCTTGCTAGGAGTTCCCAATATTTTAATAATCTCAACTAACTGTTCAACTGCATTTTCTCCAGGAAAAAGTGGTTCTCCTAAGATCATCTCAGCAATCACAGTACCTGAATAGAAAGGAATAAGTTAATGAATAACTGCGTTTATATTACCAATTGACCAAGTATCTATTGCTGTAGTGTATTATTCTGCACTAAATATGAGTTCTGGAGCTCGATAGTATCTCGAACAAATGTAGGAAACATTTGGTTCACCTATAAACAATAATATTAATTAGTGATTTGAAATAAAAATAATTTACCTTTAACGAGTTTCTTTGCTGATCCAAAATCGCATATTTTGAGAGTAAGATTAACAGAATCGCAGAGGATATTCTGTGGCTTAATGTCGCGGTGACAAATTCCAATTCCTTTGAGATAGCCAAGAGCTCTGAACATTTAGTATGAGAACATTTTAAGAAGTAGAGGAGGAAATGGCTGTTTGCTTTTTCTGTAATTTCGTATAACTTTTGAAAGTGTTTCTGGTACGTACTCCATCACAATATTCAGGTAGACTTCGTCTGGCTAAATAAAACAAAAATGAAGCTATGCCTTTATTGAATTAGAGTTTACATTATTATTTTGAGAAGTGTAGTATGCTTGCTTGAGCTTGATTAGATTTTGATGATTGAGAGATTTTATGATTTCAAACTCCCTATTTTTATATCTTTTATCTTAAAACACCTTCTTAATTGCAACACGCTCCTTAGTATCATTCATCACTGCCTAAAAAACAATATTAGTAACTAACTAGTTGGCTTTTTAATAATCTTACCAAATAAACTACTCCAAATGTTCCATTTCCAATTATTTTATCTATTGTTATATTTGGGTTTCCAGAGTTTGTGATCGCATCTTGCTATTGCTACTACAACTAAGACTACTGCTGTTACTGCTACTGCTACTGCTACTGCTAAATATCATGAAATCAAAGATATTAATCTCCAAAAATAAAGAACTAAATTATTGCCTTCATAATTAATATTTACTTAAGGAAGTATATTCTGAGATTATGCCATACTCTATGTCTATGAGGCATTCATTTGCCCAACTTATTCTATTAATTTAAGAATTAAAGCAAGGTTAATAGTTACGTAAATGATTCTATTTCATTAGTGAGATAGTGCTGGCATTATTAGAAAACTGAGTATTTAAGTGTGATACATAAGAAGACATTTAACTAAAAAAGTTACTCTTCATTGCCATAATTCGGCACTATTTCTCAGCTATGGTGTAGTGGAACAATCAGACGCTTAAATTTTCCTGATTCCCCTCTCCTTCTTATTTTATTTTCCTCTTTTAATTTTTGTTTTATTTTTAATTAACGCCTTCAAACAGTCCATACCCAAAGCAGCCTTAGCAATTGAACTTATTTAAAAAATTTCCCAACTGGATCCCAAAAGGATGCTTTATATTTTCACTGGTAGATCGTCTTCTGTTTCCTAAATTAATAATTAGAAAAGAATTCAAACTGTTTAAGATTATCATGAAGAAGAAAATAACAAACAAAGAAATAATTAAATAATAAAAAACAAATTCAAAGAAAGGATTGAACCAAATACATGACCTGATGAGAGAAACAATGAGTTTTTTACTTAAATACGATGAAGTGGGTGGCTAACTGCCATTTCCTTACTCAAAGTTTTTTTACAACTAAAAAATGTTTCTACAGTCATCAAGCTCAATGGTTTCTTCCATTTAAAAAATAATATCTTGCAAGAAAGATACTCCTGATTAATAAGATTCATAAGCTTCGAGCGTTTCTAAATAGACTATTTAAAGTCAATTCTAATATGAATTTTGACTATTAAGATAATAAGAAAGATCTAAATAAAGATAACAATACTTAAAAAAGATATTAAAATAAAAAATTTAAAAAAAAAACATCAAATAATAAAAAGGATATTTTTCCTTTCTAACTGCCAAATATTATCAAATTCAAATTAAATCATCAAATTCAATTTTAAATTCTTTGCATTTTAAAGATAAGATAAATTAACTTTTCTAACTGCAAGAATTTCCCCAATTTAAATTGTAATTGAGTTTTAGTAATTTTATTAATAACTGACATTGGCTAATATTGGTTAATTTGGGTGAAACTTTTTGTGGATAAAAAGATTAAAAAAATAACAATAATCAAACAAGAGTTTTCATCTCGAACACCTAGTTAATAACTTTGTTACTTACCAAAAAAAAGTTTTTCACAAAAATCAGCTTTAATTGCATTTCTAAAGATATCTGCCTTATATCACTTCAAAAAAAGGATTATCTTTTTTATGATTTGCATCTATTTAGATTTTAGAAAGAGGATCATTTACTGTGTTAGATGATAATAATCTATGCGTAATTTTTCAGCACTTCATCTCAATTCCTTGCTTGTAAATTGAAAGCCGCTATGTAAGAGTTTATCTCTTTTCTATTATCGGGTTTCGAAAACAAAAAATTGCATCTTTGACATTAAAACCATCATAAGAACTTAAAAATAGCTGGATAAGAAGTGTAAACTTTTCAGTTTAAAGAACATCAGAATAATCCACCAATGGCTCTTCGGCTTAAATTCCTTTGTCAACAATTCCTCGAATACTAAAATTAATTTCTCCCTTCCACCTTGGATGTGTTTTGTCAGATTAGAGTGGAGATCCCATTCTAATTATTTGAATTTTTTGTTGAAAATCAGCATATTTTTCAATGTTATTAGTAAATTTTTATTTTATAAAATGGCTGTTGCAATAGCACCTCTGTTAGCATTTCATTCTTTTGAATTTATTGAGGTCCACATTAGGAAAAAGTACACAATCGATTAAATCCTCCAATAATGTTCTTTCCTTTGTGGAGTTTCATAAGAACATGAAACTTTAAAAGATAAAACGACATCCCAGACATCATTTGAAATATTATTCGTCCTATTTTTTCTGATATTTATGCAAAATTTTCAATAGTAAAAAAAGTTTGTTTTCCCACAACAAGAGTAATAACGCATTTTTGCTCTCGAATACATCAACTGCACTGTAATACAAAGCTGTTATTATTCAATAGGTATTCCTTGCCATTATTGCCATCTCCATAATACTTGAGAATCCGTTTTACTGGTTTTAGATTCTATTATGTGTGTTCACTTTTCGTTTTAGTTTAGTAAACCATGTTTGAGCTATTTTAGATAGAAAATAAAAAAATTCACTTAGTAACAGCAACAGCATTTAATAGGTGTATTTGAACATAATTTATTAAAATTATTATTTTTGTATGTCATTTTCTAAAAGTTTTGGCACTTACAAATGAGTAGAGTTGTTGTTTCAACATAGATACAATATGTGATTAAGACAGTTAAAAATATATTTTTGAAACTTTTCAATTCTAATTCAAGAATTTGGTGTCTTTCTTTTAAATGTCCTGATAACTCTAAGAACCTGTTCATCACCTACAGCTATTCTTTGCACACTTAAAATTTGTTTAAGATAGTTTTATTTGTCTGTATTTAGATTTTGAATGAGGTGCTACAAAGCAGAGATATTTTATTCCTTCATCTAAAGGTAGGATTATTTGAAAGCAGAAAATTCATCTCGTTCTTAAATAGGAGAAACCAAATGCTTAAGCATCACTTTGTCTTAGTGCTATTTTAGAATAATAAATTATTAAAGAGAAACTTTTAAATTAATTTACTACTGAAGAATCGAAATCATCAAAGTAGCTTGGGTCATTGAAGTCATTTCCATCTTCCTCATCATCGTCTATTTCTTCCTCATCATCATCGTCATCATAATCATCTTCGTCATCTTCATCTTTATCATCCTCATTGTCGCTATTATTGGCTTCTCTATTATTTTTGTTTTCTTTTTATTTTTGCAATTTCTACTCAATTTCTTTTTGTTTCATCATTAAGCTGATAAGACAATCGAAAATCTAAAGAACTTTTAGAGGCTCTAAGGTTACGTTCACCATCACTGAACTCATGCTCATAATGAACAACTAAAAATGAACAATCAGATATTTTAATTATTAGACAATAAACTTACTTTAATATCATAAATGCGCTTATAGATGTCTAGTCTGTTGAGAATTTAATTCAACACAATGTCTAAGAGGCTCATATCTGCTAGTATTTGTTTAGCTTTAGGCAAGTTTGCTAAAAATGAACTCATGAAAATTCCAGCAGTCCTATTGGTCAAATAAACCAAAATTATCATCTTTTACGACAAACTCAAATAGATTACCTTCCATAAACAAAAGAGTGTTTTATTTTCTAAGGACTTTAGAATCTTGAGATCGCAGTTTGATAAATGGCCTTCCACATTTCGTCAGGGAGGACATCTCCAAGTGATTAGAAAATGAGTTGGAGGATTGTTGCACCTTCTGCCTTATCAGCATCTGTTGATTTGCTGCTATCACTAAACATTGCTTTGTATGCCATCTCGATGATCTAAAAAATAATGATTTAACCATTTATTAATTAACAAGGAAATTACCATCTTTAGATGAGTTGAATTTGCTGTAAGGAATTGTTTGCCGTAGATGATGACATTGTTTAAGGTATCAAATATTTAGCCAAAGACATTATTCTGTTTTTGGAATATTAGAGGAAAGCAAGTAATGAGATCTCCGCAAATAGGATGAACATCATTTTGCCGCTTAACAAATGAACCGACAAGCAGAACGATATCTTCATCAAATTCAATTTTGTCTGGATATTAAAGGTATTGAAGCAGTGGCCTGAGTTATTCTAGAATATCGTTAATATAAAGTGGGACAATGTGAACATTCTCAGACATTTCACGAATGATATTCCATGCTTTATTTACGAAGAGCTGATTATTTTGTTTGTTGCTATCTTAAACTTTATTAATCTAAATAACCAAAATAAATTTATAAATCCAATAAATAAACAAAAATTATTAATTACTTCTTCGGCTATTCTATTGACCAGGAATCTTATGCAGCTAACTATGTTATCTTTTTAAATAGTTTTGCTGTGTTGTCTAATGAAAAAATAGATAAAGTAATAATAAGCAATGTTTCAGATAATACCTAAATATGTGTAAAATGATGTCGAAGAGTTGATGGAATTGAGTTGATACAATAAGAGGTAAAATACTCAGAAGAGCATCATTGACACTATCATTAACAATTTTGGCTTATCCATCATCAACATAGATATTTTGAAGAGAATCAATTGATTGGTAAACAATACCTTGGTCTTCCTGAAAATAAACAACACATTAATAACGAATAATTAAAGGTATTTTTACTTCATCTTTAAGCATAAGACACGAGAAAAGGTAATTGAGAAGGATATTAAAGGAAGCCTGATCGTTTTGAAATACTGAATCGGTGTAATAACCTAACATTAGGCACACTCTTGATTTTATCACCTCTGGATATTCAGAAAACAAAGAAAAGGTATTTAAAATAGGATGAATTTCAAAATTAATTACTTCCGAGCTGGGGAGAAAAAAAGAAAGAGGAGTGTTGCTGTAGAAGAGTCTCGATCTGGCTCACAATGTCAGGTCTTTTTGGGGTAAGATAACTAAGAACTGAAAGGGCAACAAGGCATGTTTCAATTCGAGTGTGACGCTCTGTCTTTGAGATAAAGATTGTTGGCTTGAAATTAATAAGGTTAGGGAAATTGGCGTCTAAGTCGTCAAGGTTTTCGAATTTAATAGAAAATCCGATAATTTGTAATACAAGAAGGGAAACAATTGTCTCAAAGCCATCAATATTATCACAAACTGTTTCTAGTAATTTGGCAGCTGCTGTCTTGTAGGTGTACATGATCTAGAGAAAGTAATTGAAATTGAAATAAGTAAATAAAAAGAGAAATAAATACCTATCGATCGCATGTGTCTAACGCAAGTTTTACAAATTCTTCTGGATTAGTCCGAAGAGATTCTTCTTCTGAAACAGAAGTACGCATAAGTGGGAAAACGACCTCAAGAAGCAAAATTCTTGAACATTCCTAAAAGATGCTGTAAAATTCGCTTTACTCTGCACAAATTGTTGCAAATTTGAGGCATTCGATAACAATGCTAGCTAATGATTAGTCCTCAAGATCGTTTTAGAAATTTGGAGTTTACTAACAGAAGATAATGAGTCCCTTTAAAATAATGGGAAGGGCTTGGGCTAGTAGTTTGAAGAAATGAGTTGATTAGAGATCGAATTTACTGCGCTCAGCAAACATTTATTTGTTGATTCTAGTGTAAGCTTTGAGCAAGCTTGATTTCAGGGTATTAGCTTAATAGTCAAATTAATCTTTTCCAGATGTGCATATTAAGCAATCTGAGATCTACTTTGGAGTCCCTAAAGTCACGCAAATACCATGACAGATAAGATTGGCAAGAGCTTCGTTATCTAGTATCATCATAATAAGATTATGTTTCTTTGAATCCATGATTGAATTCACTAAATCCTTGAGTACAGAGGCCCACATATTGAGTACTTTCAACCCTTCAATGGTTGAAGAAAACACTTAAATAGATTCTGCTTCACCAAGTGAAGAAATAGTTTGAAGTGAGCTAGAAATTTCTCCAAGAAACTTGGAACCAACTTGGCAGAAAGGAAGATTGAGAGTTTTGAAGAAATTAAGCAGGAAGTCTTTATTTGTGGTTGCTAAAATAACTGTTTGAAGGATCACCAAAGTTCCAATGAGTTGATTCTGATGAAAATGAAAATTCATGAGTATAAAATAATAAACTGTGTTATTTTTACATTATTGTCAGATAAGATCCATGTTCTTGCCAGTTCGAATAACTAAAGCTTGATGCTGTTTCCTGTTTATTTTTAAAATTATATTAAATTAGTACGATTGCCATTTTAAAATTAAATAGACTCACCTTTATCGAAGCAAAGAACGATGCTCAAACCTTTAGCAACATTTTATTTGGCGTTTAAAGGGAGATTCTCCTCTCTAATCATAAGGACTAACAATTCAATTATTTTCTACTAACTCTCGCTTGTGAAGCCTTTTCCTTAAACAATAGTTCTCACATAGGTTTGCACAAAAGTTGAAGCTGAGAGTCTAAGTTAAGCTAAAATACAATCACAAAACATTATTTATATTATTGTTAATTCTTGACACCATTTATTGGTCATTTTTCTTTTTAAATATGCATACGATCAACAGTGGGTTCTTTCATGATTTCCTGGAGGTATTATAAGAAATCTGGATGAGAAGCAGCCGTGATGAGTTCTTATTCTGCCTTTTTGATCTATTCTGAAGAAGTACCTTTGAAGGTGATGTATAATAAATTCTTAAGTTATGCTAAATCGCTCATCTTTTTGCGTAGCTTTTCTTCTTACTAATGTCTTTATATTTTTCTGTAAATTAATCAAATTTTTTAATTTGCCAAATTTATTATTTATTTTTTCTCCTTTGAATAGCTCTAAAACAATCCCCTTTTCTTTTGATTCTTATAAATTTGATTGTTTTTTTGGTATGAGTCTTCTTCTTCCTTTTAATTCGACACATAACTAATTTGGCGTCTTTTTTCAAATCAAATTTTAGGTTTCTTTATTATATCATTTATTACCATAATTAACTATTCTGGTGATTTCAAACAAAGATTTGACTAAATCTCGATGCTTCAAAAATCATACGTTGCTGAAACGCTTGAGCTTTAAGATCTAACAATAGGAGCTGTTAAGTAAGGAGAACTTCATGATAACAGTTATCTACTAAACAATTCAATTGCTAAAGTAATCTATCAATAGATATTAAGATTTGTAATATGAATTATAACAATGAAATCTTATAAAAACTAGCCAATTCCAATAATAAAAGAAGACTTAATGGAACAAGATAAAAAATAAATTGAAGAGGATAGAGAATAAAGAGGACTTTTGCGTGAAAGAGAAAAAATGGTTCTATCTCTTCAAAGTATTATTCAAATATGATTTGTTAATAATATTTAATGCAAAGGATTTTTTTATAATCTGAACAGACAAAGTTCTTTTCTTAAGAGGTCTTAAGGAGTGCAAAGATGTAAATAGTTAGATAGTTGAATAAAATATCAAAAGGAAATTCCTAATCGAAAAAAGAAGTGTTGAGAAAATCAAGATTTAAAATTGCACCATCGAACTTTTACAAGTATTACAGAATGCGATGAAAGAAAAGAGATGCTTCTCATCTTTGAAACTCAATAATCTGAAAATTAAATCAATAATCATTAAAGGATCAATGTTTAATGGAAATTCTTTGAAGGAGCTAATATTACTATTTAAAGATACTCTAGAGGAAATCTTTATTGAAAATGTAAAAATTATCTAAAAAGACATAATATTTAAACGCTTTTTTATTTTAGTCGCATTTAGTAAATATGTCAAGGGTCAGTTGTCTTTAGAACTTATTTTTCCATAGTTGTACAAGGCCTAAAAGAATTCCCAAGATCAAAAAGATAGTCATGAAAATTTTATAATCTAATGTGGATTTAGGAGATGACAAAGAGTATGAATCTCTAGAATAAAAAATAGAAGAAGAGATGAAACAGCATTTAACTATGAGTGATAATTATTTTACCAATCCGATTGATCTAGAGACTCGGTTTTTGCTTAGGTAAATAGGAATCCATGGAACTAAAAATAAGATTGTGATTGATTAGAAATATTTTATTGATGCAAATCAATATCGATATTTTAAAGAATTTCTGCTAGCATATGGAAGTAATATTGAGGTTGTGTTGTTTCTGAATATCGGAAAGATAGATGTCTAAATATTTTAAAAAACTTTAATACAATTAAGAGATCTAGGATCATTAAAAATACTAGGATTTATTAGATTCTAAGTGAATTAGGAAATCATTAGTTTAATAAAAAACTTTATTTACTGGAAACGATTTAAACTAGAAGAGTTATATTTTATTTAGTGTTCCTTGAATGATTTAGATTTAAAGTTCATTTTCTCATAAAATAATTTATCAATCACAGATTTTTGGAAGCTCAATCGTTTGATAGTGTGTGATAATCCATAAGTTACGAAAGAGTATCTCATTCCAATAGTTCATGATCTTGAAGAATGGAAATCTGAACGAATTCAAAATGCGATATACAAATTTTCTAAATAGTAAAATATTTTTTATTGAAATAAAAATTAATCTTAAATTTGTTAAATAGGATTGTACTTCAAGAAGCTTATCCCAAACAAGAAAAAATCTTTAAATTAAGAAAATCACCAGATATTTTAACTGAAGGCGGTGTTTTCTGCAAAGAAAATGAAAGTTTTCTTGTTAGTCATCTTTCTCATTTTTATCAGACCTCTCTTGTGCTAGATAATTTCCCTCTTAACAGCGCACATCCTGGAACTTTAGCACTTTTATTGTAGATCGCTCGCTGCAGTAAATCATTGTGCAGACTTTGCTTGCGAAATTGCAGCTTTTAGAATATCTAAATTCCTCTAAGTAAGAAAACAAGATTTTATTTATACTTAGCATATTTTTCTTTTTCAAGGAAGCGAAAAATAGGATGTGAGCAGCTTTATTGAAGAGGTAGATTTTAGTGCAAATTAATTCAATGGAGATTAAAAAATAGTGAGGCTATTTTCATATTTCAACACTGCCTTCCTCAAGAAAATTATTCTCAAAAAAATGGATTTCGCTGAGAAGGATTTTGAAAATCTTCCTAAAATCATTGGACTATGTTCAAATTTAAAGACGTTAAATTTAAGTTACACAAGAGGGATAAATGGATATGATCTCATCGAAATTATCGATAATGCTTGCACTGTCGAGTAGCTTATATTCCGTGGTTGCGAACTCAATGAATCTGTTCTTGGTTCGCTTAATTCTAAACTTTATTTGATCCTAAAAGAGGCTGAAGAATAGCAATAAGGAGGCAAATAAATTAGAAGTAAAAGGGCCCTTCAGTCATTAAATTTACTTGATCTTTCTGAAAATTAAAATATGGGAAGCAGTCTTGTTGATCTCTTAATATATTCCAATCTGTCTTCATTGAGTTAGAGTTTCTCTATTTTCTTGGAAGATATCAGATTGAAAGAAACATAAGTATAGCAATTTATTTAGGCTCTCAATGAAAAAAGGTTGAATAATATCAAAGAAATCAATTTATCTAATAATTATTTAGGTTCTCTGAGTATACCATCATTGACTGAATTTATTTCATTGCTTGGAAGAGAAAACAAAGCAAATTTAACATCAATTATTCTAAGAAACAATGACTTTTCGTAAGATCAACTTTCAACTATTGGTAGAGAAGTTCTTGAGAAATCTAATGTAGGAAATATTATTGAAATTGACATCAGTGGTTCGAAGCAACTGTGCTGCAATGATGAGATGTTTAAAAATTATTTTAAATATTTAAGTCTTTATTGCAGGACTATTAAAAAGATTAGTCTTCAAGGGATAGGATTAAACAACTTAAAGTAAATTAACTTTCTTTCAATCATATCAAAATTTCAACTGCTTGAAAACTTAGATTTATCATAAAATAAAGGTGTTAATGAAATTATTCTCAAAGAAATAATTACTTCATTAGGATAATTAAAACATTTGAAAGAGCTCAATTTAAGCTTCATGGAGCTTAGTAGCTCTTAAATGGCAGCAATAGTAGATGCATTTATGGGTAGACCGAATACTTCTTAATCTAGATATACTATTGAAGATGAATTTACAGAGAGTAGTATTTCATTTTCTTTGCGACAAATTAATTTAAGTGGAAATAATTAAGTAGCTGCATCATAATGGAAAAGGCTATTTAACATCATATTAGGAAGCTAATTCTCAGCTTTTTCAACTCTCATTTTGTAAAGTATCAATCTTAGTGACGAAATAATTCATAATTTTGCTGAAGTTATTGAAGAAAGTCATGCAAATATTAAGAATTTCTCTTGCTTAGATATTTCAAATAACTCTTCTCCAAGTGATTAAGGTTTTTAGAGGCTGATTGAAATTCTTGGATTGATTAGATCTTTACGCATCTTTTCTTGTCGAAACTCCTCTTTGAATTCTTCAAGAGTGTAATCTCTTTGCTAATTGATTTTGACTAACTAAATGGAGACACTTGATATTTCTGAGAATGGACCAAAATGTAGTAGTTCTTCTAATGAATCGTAAAGCTTCTAAGAAGAATCTCAAAAAGTGTTACCAACCCAACAGTTAACTAATCTTTTTGGATGTGTTGATGGATCTTTCATATAAGAACATCTTTAAAAAATGATTTAATAACAAAAGATACTTGATGATCCAGAGCGTTAGTTCTAAATAATTGATGAAGAGGAAGATCCTTAAAATTCTCCAGAAATTAAAAAAAGTAATGTTGTAAAAGTTAAACTAAGTGGAAACGGTGCTTTAAGCACAAAGGAATTTTCATCTCTTTTAAAATCCTTGAATCGTATTGGATCTGCTTGCATAAGGGAACTGGATTTGTCATATTTATCCTTAAAAGATAAATTGATTTCTTTAAACCGATTTTTATAATATAATACTTTGAAGCTCTCTCACTTGAACATCTCTCACAATGACATAGCTTGTACACAAAGTAGCGAATTCCTTGATATATTAAACCGCAGATATTCAAATCAACTAGAATTTTTAGATATTTCCTACACTAATTTTCCTGACTAAGAAATCGAATCGCTAAGCCATCATCTTGCTGAGAGATATTCAAAGCTAAGAGAAGTCAACTTTTCAGGGCTTTCATAAAATTCTCCTCTTGCTCTTTAAACTCTCCTTACTGGCCTAACTCTTTCATCACAAACTACTCTCCAAATCCTTAACATCAGAGACTTAGGAATCAGTAAATTATTTTGTTAAGAGATTAGTAACTTATTTTAATAATTAAGGTCAAACAAAGCAGAATGTGCTCATTGAAATGTTTACGTACAACATTTTCAAGAGCTTGACATCAATTGACTTCAGTTACAATCAGTTTATCAACATTGATTTCGCAACGTTCATTAGGTAATATATTCATGCATTATCTTTGTTTGCACTTTTCATAACATTGCTTTAATAGATCAGTAAGTATTTCATGTGGCCAGACTTTAAAGACTCTAAAGTTATCGTATTGTGGACTAAATGGTAGCTCTATTTAATCTCTTAGTTAGAGATTATATTCAGCAGGATTCAGGATCCTTGAAGAACTTGATATTTCTGGTAATAAAGTAATATCTTCTTCTAAGGAAGTACTTATTAAGATTGAAGACCTTGCAAATCTAGTGGAATAGATCAATATTATTAATGGAACTAAATTCCAGAGATTATTCTTAAGAGACATGAATTTAAAAGATAAATGGATTTTTAAGCTGACTTAGCAGTTAGAAAAATTGACTTTTGCTTCCCTTGCGACAGTAGATATATCTATGAATAAAACTGTGGCTAGAACTAGTCAAAGAAACGAAGATCTTTTGACAGGAGAATCAATAATACCTTTTTTTGAGATGATTCATTTCAAATATAAAAATAGTTACGACATGATTAGCTTCAATGAAATGGATATTGAAAAAAATGAAGAATTATTACCTCTCATTCATCACATTGTGCTTAAGTTTATTAAGCTAGAGACATTTATCTTCGGAAGAAATGAAAGTTAATTTCTTTTAGAGTTTGCTTAGACAACTTAGTTGGAGTTCAAGCAGAGATATCTTGTCTAACAGCCAATTTTTCAAGAAGTTATCGAGACGATTAGTCGTCGTATTAAGCACCTTGATTTGAGTGCATAATAGCTTTCTGATACATCTCTCTATGCATTAAGGGATATGCAATTTCTTGAATATCTCGATCTTTCACATAATAGACTGCTCACCTTTTAAACTATTGTCAATTTAAAAAACTGTATGTAACTTAGCATATTAAAACTAATAGGAGTAATAATAGATTAACCTTTCCTAAATTCTCTTGAGTTTCTCCTTCAGTAATCTCCAAAGTGTATTGATTTGAGCTTCCTTTTTGATGGAATACCTCAATAATTTAAAAAGTCACTTCTTGAGATCAGCCTAAGGTAACCTATTACCAAAGGGAGCGCAGGTTAAGAAAAAATAAATAGTTTACAAAGGGAAGGAGATATTTAGAACGGATTGATAAGCTTAGTCTATAAACAATTACCAAAAGGAGATATAGACTATGCAAATAATTTGCTTTATGAATTCCTTTAGCTAAGTAATATTGATATTAGCATGGACTTATCAAATACAAGCCTTAATAAGAAATAATTACAGTCTCTTCACTGTATTTATCCTTTTAACTCTTTTGATTTCGATGACCTTGCTTAGTGCTTGAGATCTTCTGTTCATTCTCATTGCCTTTTCATTGACAACAGTTTTATCAGCAGATTTTTATAATTATATCCCATCCAACCAACAGAATAGGACTACGTATTATACTTCCTAAATGATCAGTTCTTTTCTCTTTTAAAATAAGCTGGTATAACTAAAGTTATCGTTGATCATCCAAACTATCTAATTTAGCCATCGAATTACTCTAAGGAACTCATTGTTCAACTCCTTCGATCAGCGAAAGTAATCATTAACAATTCAATTAATTGGATTGTGAAATTCAAAGTAGAGTTGGGTTTATTTTATTTTTATGATCAAGCAAAATGGCATCGAAAAAGTGTACTTAAACTACCATATCGAAATCAATAACATAGATGAGAATACCTTGAGAGATTTCTTCAATTGCATTCCTCCTTCAAGTGTGAAATTTCTCCAGAATTCATTTAGCTTTCCGTTTATTCAGTTTTTATATAACGTGTGCTCTACTCATCCTTACTTTGAGAATTGCGATGTCAGGTCAATTAAAATTAAAGAATCTTCTGATGAACTTGCTGTTATTTTCAGAGAAAAATACTATTTCCTTCCTCTGGAAAGGTAGTATTATTTTCATAAAATTATTGTTCTTTTTCAGTTGATATTTATTTAACTCTTTACAGGCAATCACAATTCAAAGAAACAATTTCGAGATGGTTGTTTGCTCTATTTGACTTTATTTCGAAAGGCCTTTATAAGAACGACCTTGGTGTTGGGCTTAAATCATGGGAAATTGTAAAAGTTCCTAATATTCTGTTGGTGGTTTGGCTCTGTGTTTATCTTTTCTGCTTGATTGGAATTACCTTCGTAACAGACAAGCTCTGGATAGGTCTGAGTGTCATGCTTCCTTTCTTGTTTGTAAATTATTTAGTGGAATTCGCTTGTCATTTCAAAGCTATTACTCAAATCCCTGAATGCATACCTTTAATAGATGAGCCAACTCCTAAAATCATCTTTAGCCTTAACTGGAAATCCTACTTCCTTTCTGCAGTAATAAATAAAAATAATTATCTCTCTTGCTCAATTATTGTTTGGTTTGTATTGAAAAGTTATTGGCATTCAATAGATTTTGTGAGTTCGTGTTGGTGAGATTATGTTTTGATAATAACGAAACGATAATGGGCATAGTGTTTGTTTCATGGATTTCCCTTTCGATAATTCTACAAGCTGGAGTGCAGATTAATTCCAAGTTCACTCTTCCTAGCATTTTAGAATAAGAAGTTTTACAAACATTCTACGATCAAGTCTTCGTAAACAATTACATTGGGTTACAACAAAAAAAGGTAAACAGGAGGTAAGTTTCGACAATGCTAAAACTAATTCTTGAATAAATACCTAATTTAGCATGCTAAATAATATTCTTTAGCATCTTAAACGAATTCTGGACAATCATTTTATTAGGCATTCTTAGCAATATTGCCTGCATAATATATTCACTTTCACTGATCCTGATGATAAAGCCATTTAAACTCAATCAACTTGACTTTGACAATTTAAGCAAATCTGCTCAGAGCCTTATTGAATTCAATCACAATCAATTTATTACTCAGCATCAAAAAGAAAGTATTTAAGCCTTGAATTCTGTAAAACGTATCTTTAAACAGAAATGATACATGCACAAATTGTATGGGATTAATCCATTTGTTGAATAATTAAACGATGATTGTTTCATGGCTCAAGAAATTAAATACTATAAAGAAGTTCTTTTGATCTCCAATATGAATAAGAGTTATCAAAGACGATTCTGTAAAAGCCAGATTGATTCACAAGTGAGTAAGCCTTGAACAAAAAGAAATGAAAATAAATATTATTTGTATGTGGTGTGTTACCATGACCGGATCTTTATGTGAACTTGCTTTTTGCAATTTGACAATAGCTTTGGCTTATTTTTCTTGTTCATATGATTCAATGGGTAGTTCGGTGCTAATGGTTTCCATTTTGAACAAACCAAACTTTATATCATAATCGATAGTCTTGAAACTCCAGTAGATTATGGTATCTGGTTTGGTAACCTTCAGATATCAACAATAGCACATGATTTAATTCTTTCAGATAATAACAAAAATAATAGGTGGGTATAAAATTTATTACCAGAATATTGTAGAAGAAGAAAGATCCAGCTTCAACATTCTTGAAGAGAGGGTAAATAACTTAGAAATTAAGGGTGTTGAAGTTGTATTAGACATCGATGTCAAGAGGATAACTTTTTGCTTTCACACTAAAATACTACGAAATTATTCAGATTCAATTGATATTCAGAAATATATTTACTTTATTCTGTTTTAAGTACTAAACTCGCTCACTTGACTCTAGCTTTTCTCTAAGAGAGCTTGTAGTGTTGGTGTCATCCAGCAGTTTATGTAAAAAAAGAGTTGGCTCCTTCAATTAAACAACGTCTTTAGCAAATGCCGACACATTGCTTAGGATTAACACTCTGTGAAAAGAAAGAGTTTAAATTTGATAAATCTAATAAGAATTTATGGTTGAGTTACATTGGTCCTTCAAGAAGTGGTCTGATTTGATCATCTTTAAAAAAGAAATAATAAAGTCTCCTAATGATGAAAAGAGCCCTTAAATTCAGCTGTATCTCACTTGGCGTTGTCAATACTGAATTGAGAAAGCCCCCTACTAGAGTAATAATCTTTGGGAAATGCTCAAGGATGGTGCTAAGACCACGTAAATGATAAGTGCGTATCCCCTGGATCCTAGTGGTTTCAATATTAATGAGAAATTCAATTGGAAAAACATAGCGATCTATCAGATCTAGGACTTAATTTATGAAAGCTAGCCAAGTCTCTTTGTTTTCATATGTCACTTTCACCAAATCTTAAAACACTGGAGAGAGATGGTACACCAATATCTAAAAAATATTTAATAAAATTCATAATCTAACTGTATTTTTAGTTACTTTGTATTGCTCAATTGCGCTCTCACATTTACCCAAGAGAAGAGTCATATACTTTAAGGATTCTTGCTTTGAGCCAACTTCCTTGAATTTAGAAAAATGTCGTACCATCTCTAACAATTCCTTTTGCTTTTATATTTAAAAATATTTAATCGTAATCATAACAAAAAAACTAAAATACTTCAGCTGTAAGATCTATGGAGTCAACGGGTTTGAGCTATGTTTGATTTTTTACTAATGCAGCCAACTCTGAAGATAATTCCAAATTTTCAATCATTTTTTGAAAGCGAGAAAATGAAACTCTAGTTTCTATCTCGACACGTGTGTTTTTGAATTTATCGATGAGAATGAAGAATGAGTTTACAACATCTACAACTAATCTATTATGTTCAGAAAGACTAATCATTTGATTCAACACTGCTTCGTCATTGAAAAGCTCTTTGAATAAGATGACAACCTTAAGACACTTTCGAGGATTCTCAAGTTAAGCTAGCAGCATCACTTTTTTAAAGAAATTCATATCTAGAACAGCTATATCACACACTTTAATTTTTGTAAGCAGAATTAGAAATTAATCGAAGAGTTCTTCTAAATTATCGAGTCCTTGACTGTGAAAACAGTTTTTTATGGAGTTTCTGAGCAAAATCGGATAAGGCTCAGCTTTATTTAATATTTCTTCATCTTAATAAGCTTCTTCAAGAACCTATTTATCTTCTTCTGACATTATTAATTTTTCCTTTTGAGAAGATTATTTGGTAGAACTATGATGATGGCTATGATGGTGTCCATCACAATTTTCATGATTATGATCTCTATGGTCATGATCAGTTTTGTGTTGCTTAGGCCTTTCATTGTGGTGATCATGATGATGGTTGCAATCATGAGAATGAATGTGAGCATCTTTTTGAGCATTAGAATTCATCTTTTAGTCATTTCGTAAAACATTTTTTCTTGGACTAATGTTGTCTTCATCAGCAAAACTATCTGATGAACATGAGGAAGCATTATCTCTACTAGAATTCGAAGAACAGCTTGAATCTCGCCCAAGCATAGGTTTTCTTATCATAATTTCTTCCTCTTCTTTCTGTTTCTAATATTTCTATGCTTGAGAAGATTCACTTTCTGATGCTTTTTTAGTAATCTCTGCCAGTTATTTCTTATCCTATTGCTCCATTTTACAATTCTCCTCTAAAATTTGTTTTTTCCCAAGATAATTAAAGATATTTATTTCTGCAATTCTTTCAAATTATCTTTGATTAAAAGCCAACATAATATCTAACAAAAGCTAATTAAAATTTAAAATACTTTTTCTTCTCATTCATTCTCCTTTTAAAACTCTAATTATTTTTTTTAAAAGCAAGAAGTAAATATTTTTGATAAGGCAAAATAAATAGCATTGCAGTTCGTGTGTTTCAAAAGCCAAAAAACCAAACTTGCTTAACATAGACTCAATCTTCAATACGTTTGATCTTTACTGCCCAAAAGAATAATTAAATATAAAGCCTCTCCTACAAACCAAGCTGAGCCTTCTGCATAAAATGTTTATCCTCTGCACAAAAAAAGAAAAAATTAGACTCAAGCCTGAAACCCTTGGAAAAGCGTACAAAAAGAACATTCTAAAAGCCATTTACGATACATACTTGTTCAAGGTTATCCTATTTTATCTAGATTTTGAATACATAATGTTAAACTCACCTTCATTTTCTCAGGCAGTGAGTGAAAATGAAGTGATTGTTGCTATTAAAGAAGTCACTTTGTTTGATGGATATATTGAATAAGTCACTGGTCATGCTTAGTTCGAGGTAAAAGAGGATACCAATAAAAGCTTTAAAAATCTAATAACTTCATCAATTTATAGATAGAAATGACTTATCTGCTGCAGCAGATCGTCAAAGACGAAGTTTGCGAAGGAACTATTTCTTCATAGAATGCAAAAGGAATATTTGGTGAGGAATTATTTATGTTTTCTTCATATTTGACAATCATTTTATTAACTTTGAAGTTAAATATGGACAGCTTAATGTGTTTATTGGAAAACATTTGCTTCAACAAAACTCAATGCTGTAAGAAAATAGGATAATCATTCAGATTAACATCATCTTATTATGCATAGGATGAAAGAGACAAATCAATGGGTATGGCAGAATGACTTAGAAGACCTTTCAAGTGTACTATTTTATGAGACAAATTCAGTCGTTAAATTTAAGATCTGTGCCATTAACTTTCGTAATCAGATATCTTGTTTAATATAATTTATCCTCTTATTGATTTGCTAACTATTATCAGAAGCTAAGCTTGATGAAATTCACCCTGAAGAATAGACTCAAATAGTGGTAACTTATTCAAGATATGATTCTTTGCATCACAATATCCATCACTTTACACAAAGGGGACAATGGATGGAGATGGACTTGGACCTTCTTCGTGGTGGGAAATATCTTGAAAATCATTTTTTTTCAAATGGTTTCAGGATAAAGGAATCCAATAAAAAAGATTAAGTTAATTTGTATTTCAGGACTACTTTTTCATTCATTTGTAAAGAAGAACGTTTATTTGATTGCAAGATTCTAAGATTCTGTAAAAAAAAATACGGCGTATCTGCTTGTGAAAATGAAACAATTAATAACGTTTATTTAAAAGAAAATAAGATGTTTATT
>Ga0302285_10000465_pt1 | contig 22681 bp, 14 predicted proteins | sample III_Fen_E2_2_FD_200455 | JGI IMG/M metagenome (GOLD analysis project Ga0302285, IMG submission 200455) | Peat permafrost microbial communities from Stordalen Mire near Abisko, Sweden - III_Fen_E2_2 | ecosystem: Environmental > Terrestrial > Soil > Wetlands > Permafrost | place: Sweden: Abisko... | reverse complement strand
TTTCTTTCTTTAGAAATATCCTACGTGCTATTCACCGACACTGAATACCTATTTCATCGAAGGAAAGCTAACTTGCACTCGATTGAGTGCAACGCAAATCGAAGTTGACGGGGCTACAGGAATAATCCACTCTGGTCTGAATTATCGTATTCAATTCTCCATGCTGAATCCTTCCTACGTCATCAATCCTGACACGTATGGCAGCTAGTATGTCTTTTCGATGAAGATCTACAAATACGGCACATAGATTCTCTACGAGAGTTTTGATAACATTCCAGGTCCTACTATTTCAGCAGCAGGGCTGAATTCAGTCAGTCTGACTCAAACAGACACCGTGAATCTGAATAATCGCTATAAGTTTGCTGAGTATGAGCTCAAGTTTACCCCAACTATGATTCTCTCATATGGTAAGAACATTTTTAAGCCAAAAGACATTCTCAAATCACCTTAATTGACAATAACCCTAATTTTTTATTTACAATTTCTGCAGGAAATATGATTGTGATTGAGTTTCCTGCTTATTTTCAAATCATGGAGAGTAAGAAGATGATGTACACTTAAGAAAACATGTATCAGCTGCACTACATCAAGTATGGACTGGACAATATTTCCGAAGACAGTAAAGTCACTATTGTCAAGAATACCATAACAGGCAAGACAAATCAGCTCCTCTTCACCAACTTTCAGACTTAACTCTTCATCTAAGAAATATCAATCATTATCATGACCAGAAACCCTGATGCTTCGGGTACAGCAACTGCCCTTAAGATCTATATTTATACTGATAGCACTCAATCTACACTGATGGCGCAAGATGTCACATCCGCAATTGCAACAATAGATGATTACAGTAACAAAACATAATTCCTCCTTTAATCTTTGCATCATTTTATGCTTATTTTCCCTTGACAAGCTTCTGGTGATCACACAACTGATTCCGTCCTATCTAGCATCAATTACTACTTGAGAAACTCCAAAACCTTCCCACTTGCAGATGGAACACTCATATCGCAGATTATTTTCGAATTCAAGCCACTTAAAACAGTGCCTGTCAATGGATTGATCAAGATTAGAATCCCTTCTGGCTTCTCCTTCAATCCTTCCTACTGTACTAACCAATATACTCCCCCGATCAATGAGATTATCTAATTATGTTTTAACTCTCTTTCTTTTCAGCGTCAGTGCCTCTAAATTGCGGCATTTTCTATGCACTCACCTAGGTAGCATCAGTAGACCCGAATATTTATTCTAGCTTGCAGTACATGTCTGGTTTAGTAGCAGGCCCTGTTGTTGGTTCTGCTGGATCATTTGTATGTACTACTTCTATTACAAACGATGTAATGACCATCTCAGGCATCACAAAGGCTGTAAGAAACAGTACCACTGTTAATTTATGAAATTAATTCGTTTTTTCGCACTAGCTCGTTGGAAGTAAATCTGTAATTCATGCAATTGTGCTTAATAGCTGGATCTATACTCCTTCTAAAAATGGGTAAGTAGTTAGTTGTTACTGGCTCCCTTTGGATGATAAGATTTATCTAACATTTTGATCTTTATTTTTTTATAGGACGTATTTTTTCGATTTTCGCTCGTATGACAGCGATCAATCTACTATCTTAGAGTCTTGGAAAGATCCATTTTAAATCGATCCTAAAGGAGTAAAATCAACAGAATAAACAACATATTTTCAAGACTAAATTCATTTGAAATGTTTGCAATTGTCTAGTTAACGAGCACTCCAACTATGATGCTTCTCAACAACAAACTCACAGGGACAACTAGTTAAACTTCCATCGTCGATATCTAGTTCATGACTGATGACGAAATACCTGCAGGGAGGACTATCTACAAAGCCACAGATACCTAAGGATTTATCCAATTAGATTTTCGTACCAAGACATCTTCTTAGCCCGTTTGGGATTCAGGTTTAGGGATGGGCGTTTCCAGTGGTGTAGAAATACCATGCCGAGGGATAAAAGGCATCACTCCAATTTCAGGAACATCGATTACTTGCACGTATGTGCTTGCTACGTACGGTATGGTGAGCTAAACGACATTTGCACAAGTCTTCATTCAAAATTTCGTGTAAGAGAAAGAGAATTAGTGAGATAAGATGGAAAGATAATTAATTATGATTTTTCAACAAATAGGAAAATCTCAGCTAACACGAAAGTTCGAATCCACATTCCAAATGTGCTGAACCCGACTGGCTCTGGAAGTGTCCCTGAAGTTAAGTTATGGCTGTTCACAAATATTAACAACGTGTATCAGGCACTTTCAACTTCCACTTTGACAACATCTTGCACAGGTATTGATGATTTACTTTGTTTTGTGATTTTTCATATTTTCATATGCAGTTTTGCTAATATTATACAGCTGCAGCACCTTCCACTTCAAGCTCAATAGTATCTGGACTTCTCTACTCTTCTAGCTACGTAGGACAAACATTCGATCTGAAATTCACCTCAGGACTAGCAATATCTTCTGGACAGCTCTTGATTATCTAGCTTCCATCTTTTTCGAATGGATTCATTTCTGAAGACTAGACAATATCTTGCTCGATTGGAGGAATCAATTTGTATTGCATCCCTTATTACGGTGTAGACATGATCCTAATGGTAGCTACTACTAGCTTTACAGCAACCTAGACGATCTACATTTAGAATTTAAGATGGCCTTAATATTAAAGCACTTTCACTTCTTCCGACACCCTCGATTTGTATCTGACTTCAAGCACTGGAGTATTCTCCTCAGCTGCCAAATACTACTCTCTCACGCAATCCCAGCCGAATTACTTCCTTCAAGCCTCCATTCTCATCCCCAAAAAGGTACTATATTAATTATTATTCTTTTAGACTGATGTTAAACTTCAATTCCTCTTAATTTTCTCTAAAGGGTCTGTAATACGTTGACTGCTCCTTCGAATTTGAGTTTGAAACCAACGCCGACATCCCTAATCTTAGTTTTGTTTACATTTACTTTCCCTCAAACTACAACCTACTGTCTTCGAATCCTAGTCCGACTGTGACCACCACTGGTCTAGAGGGGTACTCTACTGCATATCCTCTGACGATCACATATTCGATTCTACAAATCACAGTAACTTATTCTATTATTTCTCTCTTCGCGAATAGTTCAGTGAGTGCTTATACTTTGTATTTTTAATAGATAAAGAATTTGAAGTATCTATCCGCTGGAAGCACATTTAAAGTCAAAGTAGCTGGAGTCAGAAATCCAACTGAGAACACCACTGATGGCTTATCAGAGGGATGGTCTATTAAAGTCGTGAACTACGTCGAATCCACAGACACTACGCATATCATTATGTAGCAACTCAATTTCTTTTCATTCACTTTTGAAAGCGCATTTACAGCTGGAAACATCGTCTTCAACTCGATCAGTGCATTTCCCTTAAACGCAGAAGAACTAGCCACTTACACCATCACATTCACTCCTTAAACAGACATCCCTGCTAAAGGAGTTGTCAAAGTAACGTTCCCTTCGACAAATTTCAAAGTGCTACCTTCACCTCCTACATGTGGTCTCAGCGGATCTATCAGCACTTTCAGTAGTTGCACACTAAGTGGCTCTACGTTCTCCATAACAATCGAGGACAAGTATAACTACGGAAGTGGTAGTATCGTGCTGACTATTTCGGAAGTCAGCAACCCCGATGAAGGCACAACTGAAGGATTTTTAATATCAACAACTTTCGATGGATTGACTCTTGATGAAACAGATGAGACTACGCTTATTGGAAGGACAATCACTACAAAAGCTAAAGCATCCGATATCACTGTGAGTTCGATATCATTCGACCCTCAAAATATCAGTGAGCAGAGCACATACACCTTTAAATTTATCACAACAGACTCCATAACATCCTCCATGTCAATTCTGTTTTAGTTCCCAACTGACTACGATCAGCTTTTAGGAACGAACATTGTCTGTGTCATTGAAAACGGTATCATTGGCAATAATTACAGCTGTCTGATCAGTGATAGGGGAGTGTATCTGTATGACTTTGATTCTTACACTCCAAGTATCTCCAACCCAATAATCGTAAAAATCTTTGGAATAACTAATCCAAACATAGCCTACACAGCTACAGGATATCTTAAAGTAGCTTTGATGACAACAAACGCGAAATACTTCCTCAATTCGAATCCGAAAGCAGCAACGCTGACTATGCAAGACAAACCCGGCTGGCTGGAGGTTGTCTCAGTAGCATCTTCACACTTAAACGTGCGATATGCAGCAACTTACAAGTTAAACTTTACTTTGGACAAATCTGTTCCGAAAATAGCATCTTCAGGGTCTATTTTCATTGACTTTCCACCTGAATTCGACAACATATCCGACGGGAGAGGCACATGCACGACATCGACAACTTCGTTCGCTTCTGTAATCGATTGCTAAGTCGTGAGAAATCGCTATAATATCACCGGAAATACTTAAGATTATTCAGGGAATATATTCGTAACACTATCTTCGATTTAGAACCCGATTTACAAAGGACTTAGCAATAACTTCTATGTGAGCTCTTACGATGGAATCAACAAGATTATCATCGATCGCTCATTCACTAATCTCGATCCTTTTTCGTTTACGTACATTTATCCTGGGCCACTTATTCACGTGAATGCAGATTCAGGAATATCTCTTTATCCTGGTACTTAAACAATCGATTTGTATGTTACACTCGATTATGATGCTCAGCTGGAGCTATTTATCAAACCAAATATTCTTCCAGGATTTAAGATTATTCCATATAATATCCCAATCCATCTCGGCTAGACATCAATTCCCTTCCGTATTTCATGCCCGCAACAAATTGAATCAGGGAAGTACTAGCTTCAATGGGTAACTCTAGGAGAGTAAGTGCCTCCCCTTTACACTCCAATTCAGAACACCACCATTACAGTTCTAGACTCTACTCGTAAAATATGATACTTTTGATATTATTATGCTAATATTATATCCATTTTTAGAAATCTAGATCAACTAGGCCAGCATATTGGATGTTCCTTATGGTGGCAATTCCTTAGATACTACCTTTTCTATCACTTATGCGACTGACATTAACGTAGCAGTCGGTCTTAATTTAGCCTCTCAATATCTTGGCATAAAATTAAGCACAGCATTGATGAATTTCACCGAAGGAATCAATTCTCTCAGCTTTAGGATTGTCTACGATTCTTCTGTTATCATCGGAAGTGAAGTTACCAAAGGTTCAGTCATATTCTCCCTCACAGGAATCGATTCCACAATCTTCTATCTCTCCTAGACAACAATGTCGTTTAATATCATCGCTGCTGACTCTATCCCTCCAGTAGTTTCTAAACTTACCACATAGAACATTCTCAAAAATAGCATTGAAGTTCTCATCCGTGTAAATGAACCTGCTACAGTTTACTATATGTGCTCGCTCAATGGAACAAACACACCTACATTTGCGAACGTTTAAAGTTAAGTCACGCCTACATACAACACTACCATGAGCTAATACGGCAAAATGACTGTCACGAAAGGGAACGTTGACTTCACTTTTAAAATATCGAACTTAACAGCTCAAACGCCATATGTTCTACACGTATTCGTGCAAGACAGAGGAAACAATCTTGCCAGCATGAAAACCCTCATTTTCACTACTTCAAGTACTTTAACCAACAGAAATATTAATTTTAATTTATATTAATTCATCTTTTTTGTGTTTCTTTTAGGCAGATACGATGCAGCTAATTTTAGTTTGAGGTTTTTAGTACTTTCCTTAACTGACACAGAGGTTAAAAATATCCTTCTTGCTCTCTCAGAAATCATGCAAATAGACCAAACTACGTAAATACCTTGCATTACTCCTTAAAAACTGTATTCATATTTATTTGTCTTGCACAGCCTTCAAGTTTAGAAATACTTCTTCGAAAGTTCGACGAGGCTACTTGGGTAAGACAATAATACAGACACTGAAATATCATTGGCAGATCAGAGCTAGAATTCAACTTCTATCTAACCCTTCTCTGATCAGAAAGCACAAGCATAATGCAGAATTTTAGATGGTGATTCAGTTTATACAATTTTGTATTTGCAAGTATCATCTAATCGTTAGAAGGAGTACTATCCCACTCCAGTAACTTTAGCAAATAACCTCAACAACAAAACAGCCTAACTTGAAGCTGCTCTTAGCACATTTGACAGTACGTACACTGTATCAGCCAGTACATTCTCCTCGTATATTCCTACCTTTATTTCGACTCCTGCGTTCCTTTAAAGTTCTTGGACTCAAGCTAATTTCACGATCACACTCGATCAGCCAGGATTTGCTTATGTAATAGCTTAAGTTTACACCACAGATTCACAGACTTATCCTTATCCTGATCAAATCTACTGGGGATACACGTATAATAATATTGCAGCTCCTAAAGGCAGCAAAGAGATCTCCTCAGGATACTAAGCGTTTAACCTCCAAATCAACAATCTCACTTCTGAAACGACTTATTACGCTTACGTTATTGCAGGTAGTGTTCATCCAGGATATCCTGATTTGATGAGTGCAAGTAGCATCATTCGCATCAAATTTACAACCCTTGTTTCGCCAGATGGTAGGAATATTATTTTTCATTAAAAGATTGTTGCATTAATATATATTTTTAACAATAGATTTGGTGCTTGACATCAACAGCGGACACAGATTATTCTTCATGGCGATTTATATCATGCTACTGTTTGTTTTTATTTGAAGCTTGTGTTGCTTTCAAAGCTGATTAAGCAAAAAAATAAACTTTCTGCAAATAACAAGAAAATATTAATTGAAGAATATTTTTCTAGAAGTGCTTATTAAAAAGCATGATATTGATCTAAACGTTTTCGATGGTAATGGCTAACTCACAAGAATAATACAGCAGTAAAAATATCAAAAAAGCAATGAGATATTACTTATTTTACTGCCCAAAATATCGAAGTTTGTGTTGTAGCAAGATAAAACTGAAATCGAAAAAATTATTACAAAGTTAATTTTTGTTTGCTAAGCGAAGCGAAGCTAAGCACACAAACTTTTTTGAAGCCAAAGAAGAGTTTGCGAACAAAAATAATTAAAATTACTAATATTTTAAGAAATAAAAGGAAAATGGGAGAAGATAATACAATCGAGCATTTAGAAGAGCAACTTTGCAGGCTCAATATTGGAGGATAAACAGGAGTGCTATTTGATCTTGACTAACTCAAGCACAAATCTGTTAGAGAACATGTAGAAAGTCCTGCCCGTCTCCAAAGCATATTTTAGCATTTGACAACTGAGCAGCTGCTTAAGTCACCTCATATTGAAGTTGTTAGTAAACTAACCCCTGCTTAAAGAGAAATCATAGGATATGTCCATAATGAGAACTATTTGCAGTTTACTGATGGAATGTGGCCAGAAAATACTAAAAAAAAAGAAATCTATATGTTAGACACTTATGTTAATAGTTCAAGCTAGCATGCTGCTTAGATTGGTGTAGGTGCAGTGATTGAAGCAATAGATAAGGTTAAAAAAGAAGACTGGAAGAATGCCTTTTGCATTGTACGACCACCAGGGCATCATTCAGGAGAATCAAAGGTCTGTACTGGTTTCTGCTTTTACAACAATGTAGCTATTGGAGCTAGATATTTACAGAAGCATCATGGAGTTAAAAAAGTACTCATATTTGATTGGGATGTGCATCACGGTGATGGGACTCAGCATATATTTGAAGAAGATCCATCTGTTTTGTTTGTTTCTCTTCACAGACACGATGATGGTGCGTTTGTTATTTATTCTTTCCATATTGATTTACTGATCATTTTTGGCATTTCTCAGGATCATTTTACCCTCAAAGTGGATCAGTCACTAATTGCGGTAAAGGCGCAGGAACAGGCTTTAGTGTGAATATTCCATGGGATGTTGGTTATTCTGAAAATGCCATTACTGCTGGAACAGATGAATATATTTATGCGTTCGAGAGAGTAGCCTTGCCAATTATTAAGGAATTCTCTCCTGAATTTATTATCATTTCAGCTGGATTTGACTCTGCGGAAGGAGATCCTCTTGGTTAATGCAAGCTAACTTATGATGGATATGCGTAAGTTATTATTCGTTATGCTATTGCTTTCGTTGACATAAATTCTATTTAATACAGTTATTTAACTCGCCGACTAATGGAAGTCACAGGTGGGAAGAATATCATGGCTGTCCTTGAAGGAGGCTATAACCTAGAAAGTATCAGCTGGGCAGCTGAGTCTGTCTTGCGGACTCTCACTGGAGAAAAGATTCCTCTTGAAAAGTTCAAACTCCAGAAAGATTTACGACAAATGAAAGATACAGCTCAGCCAAACGTAGTAGGCTTCAATGCTGTCAGGAAATGTCTGGCATAATACAAGCCATTCTGGACTTCCTTAGAAAGTTTCGGGACTGAATATGATAAATAAATGATCAGAAATGTGGGAGGATCCTCTCAAATATCAGCAGGTCATGAATTGAATTTCATTATCAAAGAAGGAACAATTTTCAAGCACTGCAAAAGAAACGAGTTTCTGTTTTACAGAGAACTCAATAACTCTGAATCTAAGCACTTTGCTGAGAATCAACTTTTAAAGAGATTCACACCAGAACTTAAGGGATTTGAAACCATTGATGGTAGAGAATATGTTGCCTTAGAAAACCTAACATTCGGGAGAGAAAGTGGCTCGATAATTGACTTTAAGCTAGGACGTTCAACGATTCATGCATCTTATGGAGAAGATAAAACTAAAGTTATTGAAAAAAAAGATCTCAAGAGTACTTCCTCGTCTTTAGGTTTTAGATTGAGTGGCGCATTCATCAAGGACGATATTGGAATCCCTTGTGAGGTGGTGAAAAAGGGTAGTTTTTTAACTTCTCTAAAGCAAAAAGACTTAAGGGAGTACATACAAAAGCTATTTAGCTCGAATAAGCAAGAACTTAATATGAAACCACTCAATGATTTTATCATTTTCATAGAAGAGCTTCTTTCTTTTTTTGAAACTCAAAATACTCGATCCTATATATCCACTTCTATAATAGCTATCGTTGACAATATCTCACAATCCTATGTTTTCAGACTCATAGATTTTAATTATGTCGAAGATCTATCGACCGATGTCAAGCTCGATGAAAATGTAATCTTTGGTATAAAAAATTTACTCGACATGTGTAAAAAGATTCAAGTTGCTCAGAATAAATTAACGAAGAAAAAATGAGCTGAATTTATAAGGGGGTCGGGCTATTCGTATGCCACTTTTATGTTTAGAAAATAAAAATTGGCATACGAATCGCCTGACCCCACTATAAACCTAAAATTTTGAAATTCCTAATTGTAAAATAATAATTTTGCTGTTTGTCTCATGGAATTTGTATTTTCTAATATTTTTGAGTTCAACTCTTGATTTTGTTTGCAATTTTGTTTTTTTTTGTGTTTAAACAAAAATGCTGATTTTTTAGAACTGAGAAAACGGAGTATATCTTCTAAAATAAGTGAGAAGAGAGTTAAATAATTGAAAAAGATAAAATGAACAATTTATCTTGAAAAATTGGTAAAGAGAGAGAGGTATCTAGGAAATAAAAAAATAAGAAATAAAAACTGCTTGAAGGATAAGAAGGAACATGGCGGATTATCTGAAGGGTTTTTGATTTGCTGTGGGAAGAGTAATAAAAATAAAATAAAGAAGTGAGGAGGCAAAGATAGATGAAATAGGATTCATTGAGATAACAGTGAATATCACAATAATTTTGAAAGGAATTGTTAAAGAAAAAAATAACTATTCCAAGTGAAAGAAGGAAAGAAAAATGAATTACTCATATAAAAGATATTGGGAACCATCTACCACTCAAGTTGTAGGGTTATCGCTCGCCGCTAATGCAGTCTCCACTGCAGTTACCTATCCTCTTGAATTCGTCAAGACTAGAAGCCAAGTCCGCACTGAGGGTGTTGGTCTCCGCGGAAAGAATCTCTATATGGGAATTAACCCTAACAAGGTTTTCCGTGAAATCCACGCTACTGGTTAAGGTCTGAAAGGATTCTACACAGGCTTTGAGTCTCATTTTATTGGAAGACTCAGCTATCTTCTCATCAGAAATTTGACTTACAAAGTGATTTACGACAGAAGCAAACCTGTTAAAGCACACAACGATTTGAGTCATAGAGAAAAGGGAGTCATCGCTGCCTTTAGTGGTGGTCTTGCTGCTCTTCTTACAACTCCAGCTGAACTCGTTAATCTCCGAACTATTGCAGAAGGAGGTAAACCAAAAGAATGGAGATGGAATTACAGCGGTCTTGTCGATGGATTGAACAAAATCTTAGCAGAAGGCGGAAATTAAGCTCTCTTCAGAGGAGCCTTTTCAAATGTTCTGCGCGCAGTCGTCCTCAACATCAGTTTAACCGGTCCCTTCGATTACCTCAATGAAAAGCTTTGGATTACTTTTGGTGACATGACTTGGAACAAATATGTTGCTCTTCTGTGGGCTTCATTGTGGGGTACCATCTTCACTCTTCCTTACGACAATCTTCGTACTCGTGTTATGACATAAAACGCTGACCCAGCTAAAAATAGACTCGTTTATTCTTCATTGTCTGATGCCGCAAAGAAGGTCCTCCAACATGAGGGATGGACTGGTTTCTACGTTGGTTTCTATGCCTTCTACGTACGTACTTTCATCTACGCATGGACTACCGTCTTCCTCACCGATAAAGTCACCACCGAATGGAAGAGAAGTGCTGGCCTTAAGGAATGGCAGATTTGAGAATATTGCCTTCTCAAACAAAGCAAAATATTATTTTTGCAGTGCATACACTAAGTTTTGCTATTCAAAGCAATCTGTTTTCGTCATGCATATTTACTCGGTGCATTATTTTTGCTACCGACTAACCAAACATTTTCTTTCTTTTTCTTCTTCTCTTTGGAAATTTGAGCATTAACCAACCTCTGGGGCATAACTTATTATTAAGTCTATCAGACAAAAAAAAAATAATTGTAAGTAAACGTTTTCTTAAAGATTTGAAATTAAATCATTTGACTCAGTGTGTTCTAGTCTGTAGCTCATAATTTTGAAAGTTGTTGGACAGAAGGAAATAGATAATATTTATGATAAAAAATGGAATATTTTAAGACTTTTAATATTCTAGAGTGATGAATTAGCGAAATTCTCAGCTGCGATCTTCCATAGTTTGCTAATCTGCAGTAAAACAGAGCCCCAAATTTGAAGGCTTAAGCGAAGAGTTTTAAACTGAAGAAGGAATGAATGACAACATCCGCTTTGAGCTTCGCTAATCTTTAACAAAATCATCCCTTCATGAAATGTACTTCCCATTTCTTTAAAATTCCATACCAATCACACTTGTTTGAGACAGAAATGAAACTAGAAGTTCACTTGTCTGGAAAAATCTCGAGCAAAGCAGCTCAAAACAAGTCATTTTAAAAGCACAAGCATTTTCTGCTGCTTCTTCCAATAGGCAACTATTTTTTGAGATGCTTTTTAAGCTCCTTCTGAACTTCTTAGAACCTAGAGAGCTTCTTGTCTTGTTGCAGGTGTCACACTTCTTTAGAGAGCTACATTTTAAGAGAATGATTGATAGCAGAATTCAGCGCCTTTTAAATTAAGTAAGCAATTTTTCAAGCAGTTTGACCGATAAATGTACTTAAATAATAAATAGGGCACCAACCGTATGCACAGAAGTATGTTTTTATATGCCATGAAGATTGAGAAAAAAACAACTCAAATAATCTGTGAGTTTGAAGTAATAATTTAGCATTTTTAACTGTGCGTTTCAAGATAAAAAATTAATATTTTTGTCAAAGGTGTTTAACCGCACAAAATCTCAATTTGAAGAAACAATCTGTAATGACGTAGCAAGGACGTTTCCAATGTTAGATTTCTTCAAATCTTCAACAACGTAAAATTTCTTAAAAATATTTCAAAACCTTATTTATTTACCTCAAAAGTTAAGACAACATGAAGGCGATATTGAGAGCATTCTCATAGAAACACTCAAAATTAGGCTATGCATAAGGAATTAACTATTTTGCAGCTATTCTTCTTAGTTTTCTTCCTCCAGAAGAAGCTTATTGGACTTTGAGTCAGCTCTTTGAGAAATATGAACTCAACTACCTCTATGGAGAAAACTTTAAGAATCTTGAGGAGTTTACGTTTTTAATATCATGTTTCTTTAAAAATTATCTTCCCGATCTCTTTAATCACATGGTAAAATGAAGTTTTGAGGCTTGAGTGGTTGGTTTTTCTCATTATTTTTTTAATAATATACTTTCAGAAAATTTACGGAGTGCAGTGCGAAATAATCTTCTAAAGATGGGTGCTGAGTTTCTTCGCAAGCAACTTCGAAGTATCTCTTCTAGCTAAACTCCTTGGGATGTTCGTCCTGAAAGGATTTAAATCAATAGTCCGAACTGCTCTTGCTCTTCTTTATCTTCACAAAAGCAACCTTCTCAAGTGTTAATCCTTAGAAGATCTCTACGAATATCTCCAGGAAGGCATCCTTGAGCAAAAAATCACATCGCATGTAATAATTTACTGAGTTTGTGTCGAAACATCAATTTTTATTTTGGCTTTTCTCAGGGTGAGTTTCTACGAGACACAAAGAGATTCAAGGTGACTAGGAAATTAATCTAGGAGTGTTTAAGTAAGCATCGTCAATCTAGGAACGGATAGACTCCTATATTTGACTTGATAAAGACATAACAAGGCACAATGTAGTGGTTTAATGTCTATGCAACTAACTTACCATCTGATTCTAAATCGGCTCCAACACGCCAAAAGCGATCTATTTAATCATTGTATATTTTCAACACAAAACTTAACACAGAGTTGCTTCCTAGTGATAAAGAGAAGCTTTCCCCATCTGGTAAAAATAACGTTCGACGAGATTGGAGTATTTCTCATGATGAAAAGAGCTTTTCAACTCTAGCAACGAAGAATTCTGGTATAATTGCGTCTCCGTTTGGAACTGACAAATCAACTTTCGGGAAGAACTTAAGTGATAATTTTCAAGATAAAACCCCTCTAAAATTTAAGGAAAACATCAACTAATCTCAGACATAAGTTTCTAAGAGCTAGAACTTTCAAAAAGATGCGTTCAAGAATATTCCTGCGTAATTTATAACTTCAACTTTGAGTAGTACGAATAGATAGAACAAAGGCAACACTTGGGGTGGAATGCAGCGAAGTGTCATCAATCATAAGATTCTCGAAGAAGACGAAGAGGCTGAAGGTGTGTTCTAAGAGAAAGGATCAATAAACAAACAAAGTGAATTGGCTAGGTTTTTTTCAACTGCGAATAATTTTTAGAAATCTGAGAAATCAGATGAAAAGTCTCCTAAGATTAGCTTGAACAGCGCATCTAGTTTGAATTTTTAAGAAGCTAAAATCAGGATTCTCAGAAGATAAGAATCAGATTCCATAGGAATGAGGTAAGAAAGCACTCCAAGTAGTATTAAACAATTAAGCTCAACTTCTTTGAATTTCACAAGAGAAACAGAAAAACTAGAATAGAGAAGTCAGTTACTGAATCAAAAGTAATTTGAGAATATCAAATAAATCTACAACTCTAATTTCAAGGTTACCCCCTCAAACTACCACAGTCTAACATAGATTTAAGCATCTTCTTACAAGTCTCTAAGTTCATCTGAAACTAATTCTTTCTCTTAAAACACTCATTCACCAACTTTTACTAATAATCATGCTAAACAAACAAGTATCTCTCTTTTGGAGGGAACAAAAGAACAAAATCCAGCATCCGCAGCAGTTTGTTCTACAAAATATTTCACAAATGACCCAGCCTTCTATTCTCCAATTATCAAACAACCTCTTCAAACCAACTACAACTCAAAGATAGACACAATAAACGATAATTAACCCAACATTGTCTAGCCATCTGCTCTTATTTTCCCTGTTGCTGCTAATCCCCAACAGTCTAGCCAATAAAAACCTTAGTTTAACCCTCAAAGTGGAGGGTTTTTCGAAAAAGAAAAAATCCACAATGCTTACTCATAACATATCCCAGCAAGTACAGAGAAACAAAATTATTCTTCAGCCCAAGCAAAACCAATGAAAGGAGATACATTAGAGTTTTCGTCATTCACTAAGGGTGCCTTGTACACTCATTATAGGACTAGCTGCATGCCTTCTATTTAGTAATATTCTAAGTAAACAATGAATTTGAAGCAAGAGTAATTGCAGAATACCTACTCCAAAAATGCAGAAAACAATATGTGTATTTTCTAAGAAGCCTCGAATAAAGCAACTTATGAAGATAAAAACAATAAGATAATTGTTAATCCTCTCTCCGAAGTGAATTGCAGTAATATTATAAACTATTCCACTCTTCAGAATAATAATAGTTTTAATCGTTAAATAAGCTTATGCAGGAATGATTAAAATGTATTCTCAACCCAAGAGCCTCTAAAAAGCGCAGAGCAATCAAAACCTTTGCAAGATGTTGAGAAACAACAAGTTCTTTCATCTTTGTCGAAAAGTTCTAATCTTTCATTGTAAAACCTTCCGTATTCTCAAAATTAACAGTAATAACTGTTTCCAACAACCTCTGAAATGCCAAGCTAATTTTAAATTAATTAAGGCTATTCGAACACTTAAAAAGCTAATTACTAGTAATTCTTTAGCAGATAGAATGAATAAAATGGAAGTCATCTTATAACTTAGAATGGCTAATAAGGGGGATTCTTTTCAACGTAACCACAGCAAAGTATCCCGCAGCAGCCAACTTTACTACAGAAAAGTTAGCAATCAGTCTCTGCTCTTGAATTAACTCCTAATCAAAATAAATAGTCAATTTCTTAAACTAACCTTCTTACTGCTCCTTCCTAGCGTTAACTGATTGCCATGAATAGCAGTAAAACTTCAAAATCTATGAATTAATAAAATTTGTAGTTCTTTTAAAAGTAGATTTCATTTAACCAGCCTCATCTACAAGCACTTGTTCAAAGTCAACAGCAACAAATGGACTAACATAAGTAACAGTAAAAACCATAACAACAACTAGATTATCATCATCAATAACAACAACAAAAATATAACTTTAAAACTCTAGTTGGTTTTCCACAAAATACCTAAAGTGCAGCTCTTCCTCATTCTACAAGGATTATTCCTTCATAATATTAAATGGTTATTCCAGATAAACAAGATAAAGCTGGAGATCAACACCTAAACCGAAGTATTACTTACTTAACTAACTAGTAAACTAACTTTAACATGTCTCAAAGCCAATCCAATTCATCTTCTCAAAATCTCCCTAATCACTTGCAGAAGCTCCAGGAACGTAAGAAACAAGGCAAACCGTAAAGTTTTTCTCTCACTCAAGGAGAAATCGGATCTTTAATGCAGACAGCAAATATGCAGCCTGTTTTAAAAAATTTTGGATGATTAAAAAGTGTGAATTTTTTGTTTATTATTTTTTTGTAGATAAAGAAAATTATTTTTATTTTTTTGGGTCTATGTGCAAGTAAATTGAGGGATGTTTAGTCAGAATTCTTGAATTTATTTAACGAAGACTCTTGATATACTTTGTTTTGTATTATTGCTTTCAGAAAATATCTGTTTTGTAGTGTTTAAGCACATCTTATTGAAATAATGGTAGTTAGTACAAAAAACAGAAATAGTAAATACTATTATTTTTACAACAAAATCTAACTTCTTTTCCTCATTTCACTGAGACTTGAAGTACTATTTGAACTCATTACCAGGTGAAGGTACAAAAGCAGTTGTTTGATACCCTTAAAATTCATTAGATTCATTATAATCTTTAATTTCATGATCATAATCTTCATCTGCTGAATGAGGTGTAATCGCAGTCAGCTGTTCCTTGAGTTCAGATGGGAGGAAGTTGTCTGTAAAAATCATAGGATTATCAGATGAATTACCATCCATATTTAAAATAACTCCATCTTTTTCATCTTAATATCCTGAAATCTATTGGTTTGAGAATTATTTTCCTTTTTAGTTCTTCTACTTAGCCTACAAATCTTTTTCATGTTATTACTAAAGTACGTGAATCTATTGAATGAGATTGATTTATTCAGGAGATAGGTTATTTGGGTTTTTCTGTATTTGATCTTGCAAGTTATCTAATTGATCTTGGGTTATTTGAAGTGTTGCTAAAATCTGTTCATGGAATAATCTATTTTCTTTGTCTTCAGTATCATCTTCACCATCATCGCTATTGTTATTTTTATCATTCAAGTGGTCTAGATTTAGTTTTAATTTTTATTATAATTATTTTGGGACTAGCGTTTTTTATCCTTTGATAGGTTTTATAGGCTTTTAAGCTATCACAGCACTCTCATCTTAATCAGTTACCTTTCCAATGAATCCAAAGCTGCTCTCATCAGATTCATTCACAACTAAGTCACAAATTAAAAGATATTTTAGTACAAAATTCATACTTTTTTAGTTTCAAAATTAAACAAAAATCAAATTTCTTTTCTTTTACTTGATTCATCAGCATATGCTTAGTCGTTGTCTATCTTGCGGAATACATCTGGATCAAGTTTAGCTTGCCTTCCACTAAAAGGTAATTTCACATGCTAAGGTGCTGTTTTTACAATCTCATCAGCTGATTCATCGTTTATGACATCAGCATTGTATATTTAATCAATATCAATGCCTCTTTTCTTGACAGCTAGCAGCAATTTGATCATTTTGCCTTCCTTTTCCTTGAATACATTCACTTTCTTTTCTTGATCTAAAATATAATCTCTCAGCATATCATTCTCCTTATCTGTGTCAACTTCTTGCACATTTCCATTCTAATCACATATCTAAATTATCGCATTTTTACTGTTTTTCTGTTCTCTTCTCTTTTTCTAAGAAGTCTGAGTCTAACCATCGACTGGGTTTGCATTACCAAACATATTCTTCTTATTGAATTGAGCTTAATCTAATTTTATCGCCAATGTTTCAGCCTCTCTTCTTAAATCGTCTATTTCCTTTTATTTTCCAGCTAATTTATTCATTTATTATTTCTCCCGATATCTCATCTCGGAGTTAATTTTCTGTATGTTTTCTTCAAATTTTCCAAGAACAGTTTCGAGTGGAGTATCCACAACAGAAAGGTGAATAAGTGATACAATCTCAGAAATATGTTCCATGGGGTTGATCGAAGCAGATAAATCAAACTAAGAAAGTTTGTTCATGATAAGTTTGCAGGTTCCTTTTTGACTAGGTGAATTACCCAAACGAAGATTTCCATTTGGACTTTGATTTTCTCTTTTGACAATAATAACTTCACCTGGATTATGTCTGTCAACTAAAGATTCCGAAAAGTATCCTAATTTCCTTTGATTGTATGGATTTGTTTGATCTTGAGACGCTTATCCAGAAGGTGAAGCACCATTTTAGAATTATTAATCACCTACACTGAAGTTAAGCGAAAGATAGTTTTAATCTGGCAAATGGACAAAGACATTTTCTTTATTCGTCTTTGGGTTCGAAGAATGTCCATTTCGACCATGATTAGTATTGTTTCCTGAACTAACTCCATCACTAGTTTGAGGAGGGGAAATCAGAGCTTTAGAATTTGAATTGGTATGAGCTGCTCCCGTTCCAGTTGAAAGAGCATGTGTACCTTAGCTGTTGGAGCTAAATCCAAATGAATGACTATCCTGATGCGTAAGGATATTTTTAGCTTTTAACTTTGAAGTGATTGCTCCTACAGTTTGATTCTACAATAGAGTCGAAGCAGCTGAAGGTGCAGAGGGTTATTTGATATATGAATTAGGAGAATAAAAATGATTTTAGTGCCCTGAGAAACTCGTTTTCTTAGAGAGCATCTAAGTGGGATTAGCCACTGGACTGCGGATTTATGAAGATTTACTTTATATTAAATACTAGAGCTATTGCTAAGATGACTGCTAGTGTCCTCCACTTGCTGCAGATGGATTATCCATCTTTCTTTTTTTAACTTTTTCAAAGATAATGTTAGTACTTGAATTATTTTGCATATTATTCCCACCATTATCCTATTAATCCTATTTGTAATTGCCGTTATTCTTGCTGTTTGTAGCGTTATTCCCATTCCCAGCTTGACTGTTGCTATTCCCTGGATTCTGCTTTAAACTATTTAGCTGCGTCCCAATAAAAATAGATGAAGGCGAAGGAGAGAAACTCGTAGCGTTAAGACTTGCACTTTCTTAAGGGATGGCTTAATAGTTAGTTGAAGTATTTTTGGAGTAAACAATGCAGCTTGAGTTCCCATTAATAATGCTATTTATGTTTGCAATACTTTAGCTGCTGTTATTCATTTTTCTACGGATCGATTGGGATTAATTTATGGAAAGCAGAATGTGGTTATTCAGAGTACTTGCATTTGCAGTTCCATTTCGACCACTTCCAACATTGATTTTATGCTCTGAACAACTTGAATTCGTTGGCTTATTCGAAACGATATTGCTTCCAGCTTTGATATTGCCTACTGGAGGAGGAATAGCAGTATATTGATTAGGAGATTATGTAGATTGAATAACTTATGTTCGACTGAAGTTATCATTGATTCCCTCTATTTAAGACTGCTTCTCACCATTCTGATTAGCCAACAGTTACATCTGATAAATGCATAAAAAGTTCCCTTTAACCAAATATTTATTAAATTTACAGTTTTCAATATTTTTACATTGTCTGGAGACATAGAAGAATGATGTTTTGGTGTTTATGATTAGTTATTGCTTCCAGCAGCATTAAAACACTTAGGTCTTTTCATATTCAAAGAAGATTTTGTCGAATTCGCACCAGACTATTATTGTTGTATTCCAACTGCGGAACATGCGTAGATTGCTGCATTACTTCCAGCAGGTTTTTGTTTTTTTTAATTTTACTTGAACATATTAAAAGGTGCTTCTCCTGATTGAAACAGCTAATTTGGCATGAATTTAGGAGGAGATAGGGAATTCACTGAATTATGGCCTAGTTCAAGCTATTAATGCTGTGAATTACCTTGAGAGCTTGTTGCATTGTTCTGAAGATTATTTGAACCAAAAGAGATTCCGTTGAGTTAAAGCTCAGAAGAACTTAAATTTGGTTTAAGAACCTGCTCGATACCACTATTTTTGACACTCTTTTATTTGGTGATTTTCTAATTGCTAAACGAACGCGAATGATGAGAGCCTGGATGGAGAAGCTATTAGCTTTATGTGTTTTGATTGATTGATATGCTACCTTATGAAAAATTTAATCCAAGAAGGGCTTTATGATCCAGACTATTTTAGCTATTGTTATTGCTGATTGTTGAGCCTTTGTGAGTAACTGTTGAAGGCACTTGCTATTGCGGATGAACGATTTATTTGAGGCTTGCAATACTAGACATTTCTGTGAGATTTAGAAAAAAAAGGAAACATTAGAAAAATGAACAAATGTTTGATAAATATCAATTTACTTCCGTTGACTATTTTAGTTGAAGAAGATGAAGGGGCAGAGTTATGAGCGAAGAGAGCATTCTAGTTTCGAGACTATTGTTCTGCTCCTTTTGCACTAGTGCATGCTTGTAACTATTGCTACTCTAATAATGTCTGCTATTACTGGCTAGAAGTTGGCAAAGGTGTTCGAAGCATTTCGGTCTTTCTCCTACTCAAGGAAATTGTTAACTTATCTTGAAATTTACATTCCAAAATCCTTAATTAATCACAGAGATGTTTTTTTGTAAATTTTGCTTCATCATCTCCATACCCATTGGAGAAAGAAATATCTTAAACTTATTCCCCTTTTTTTTCTTGAATTTCAAGTTTCTTTCAAATTAGTTATTTTACAAACGAGAGAGGAGCACTATCACTTTGTTTCGGTTATGGCTTAAAATATTAGCATTCATCTGAATTGTTGCTTGTTTAGACTCACATCAAAGAAAACCACTGTTTTATCTCATTTTAGCATTCAAAAGAGAATAAGAAATAATAATTTAATCCTTTAACAATTGATTTTGTTTCTAACTTAAAAAGGGCAAGCTTCCTTGTTGAGTGTGCCTGATTATTACTTCAAGAAAATCTGCTATTAAATACAATTTTTTTCTAAATGATTCTAGAGAAATTTGATAAATAGAGGGAAGATCACAACGAGAAAGAAAGTAATATTGTAAATCTAAAGTGCAAAATATCTTAAATAAATAGATCAAAATAGAAAGAGAACTACTACCTATAAAAGTTACTTAAAATGCAACAGCCTGACGCAAGCAATTATGATATTCCCTAACTCAAAGTGACTCCATTCTCTACAGATTTCTTAGAGCACAAAAGGTACAAGAGAATCATTTATTTTGGAATCATCTAACAAATCAAAATACTTTAATTTTCACAGATGTTTTGAGCTATGTGCTAGAGATATGACCAAGAACATTCTCGATGAAAAAGAGGAACTCTGCTCAAGTAGAAAATATTCTTAACAGTAGATGCATTTTGATTTAAATTCTGTTTATTTAAATAGGAAATTGTCTCAGCAAACACTTCCAAGCACAAGTTTTTCTCTCCCAAAAGATGTACAGCGAGATGACAAAGATGATAACAATGTCACCTTAGTATCAATAGATGTTTTCAAAGTAGCAAGAAGGACCGAATTTCCGTGTCAAGACGAAATGAAGAAAAATCAATGGTTTTTTTTGGTTAAAATAATGTAATTCTTTGTTGTATAAACATGTTGATTGTGAAATAGTAAGGAGGATCATATATTTTTCTATTTTTTCTATGCACTTTCTTATGAAATTTGGTGCATTTATGCAAGCCCTAACTAACTAATTATTCCTGTTTATGACCAGCAAAGCCATGACTTTTATTACTTAAAATGGATGTTTTAATATGAATTTTGATACACATCGTTATCAATATGAAAAAAGATATTAAACTAAACTATTAGACCATTCAAATCTCAGCTAAATTAATAAGAAACTATCCAATGTGTTAACTATCTCTCAGCTGTAGTCTTTGCACTGATCAAACAAAGACAAATGGAAGAGATATTTCAAGCTGCTATTTGATTTTAGATAACGAAGGATGTGCGTATGCCGAGATTTAAGTTGATATTTCCTTAATTATTTCTCTTCTGAAAGGAGAACCTCTAAAATGCTATTCGATTGCTTTAATCTACATGATAGACTCTTCCTTTTGTCTATTAATTAACGCAGCAAATGATATGCGATCTTGGATTATTTTTTCTTAACCAAGATAGTCGATGAATAGAAATGATTTCAACTCAGCGAAAGTATTGAATAACGCATCAGTATTGCTCCATTCTGTTCCAGAGAATGGAATATACTAACAATTGTTTGAAAGGGCGAAAGACCGAGCAGTTGAGTGACTGACTTGTAGTTTATCTTCATCTGCATCACTAAAATTTCCAATTATAAAAGTAAATTTGTTTTCAAGATTTCCCCTGATTGCTGTAATAAGTGACTTCAATTTATTGAATGAAACCTCGCTGCGCCTATCGAATGTGAAAGCTACAAACTCATTCCGGCTAATCTAATTTTTAACAACTCCAAGTTTGCTGATATTTTTAAGATCCTGTTCAAGATATTAGCCTGCGAATTCAGTTATCTTAAAGTTAATTGTCTTATCTATCTTTTCCTCGTACACAATGCTTTAAACTCCTAAAACACCTGCGCTAGGGAAATATTCTCCTAGCTGCGCTGAACCACTAAGCATTGAGTTGATTATCAACGATTTCCCAGAGGAACTTGGCCCTATGAACAAAATCTTGCACTGTAACTGTTCCATTATCAAAGATAGGAATTTAGAAACAAATATTAAAATTAAGTTTTGTTCAAAGATTTCACTTAATTTTCTTATCAAAAACAACTTTTAATACTTTATGCGTCTTTTCTATATTTCAGAATTCATTAAATTATGGAATTGTATTGGGTAAACCAAAAAGTTATATTTTCCAGAAATTAGAATAAATTGTTCTTCCTTAATTAATGCACATAAAAACACACTCAAGCAGTAAGGAATTTAGAAATTGTAGAGGCATACTCCGGTCCGAAAAGAAGTGCAAGCTTGAATTCTCTTAGGATTATCTTCCTGTCCAGATCTGGTCTGCTTTCGGCTATTTTCAGGTAGATCACACCTTGGAGGAAATGAAGAAGAGTATTGAGATTTGAAGTGAGTAGATCTTTATATTGTTCATCGATTTATGTTGTGAGTTCGAAGAATTTTCCAATGCTTTCTTCGTTTGGATTCTTAGTGCTGAGTAGGTAATAGTAGAGTGATCTGAAAATGAGAATCATGAAACTATCGCTTCGGGATGATTGATTCGTGATTTCTAAAGATTAAATATGAGATTTGAGGGGAGTCATATTCTATTAACGGAATAGATGTTGCAAGTAAATGAAACTCATGCCGACATTGCCAGGATAGTTCTTGTGACACTTTTTAAATCAAAAAAAGAAAAAAATTGAAAATGGAAAATCTAAATGAATTAGTTTAATTATTTTTACGTAAGTTGCCCAATTATGAATCATTTCTTAGATATCAGCTTTTTCATATTAGCTGTCAACTCTAAAGTCTTCTTAGAGAGCTAGGAGATACTAGTATCCATCGATATGCTGAAGTAAATTAAACATCATTTTTCCTTTCTTGCTTTTTAACACCTTCTACGAGATAACACCCTGCTAAACAGCAGAGAAAATAGATTGACTCAAAGATCCAAGTAGTT
>Ga0302285_10000460_pt1 | contig 22821 bp, 9 predicted proteins | sample III_Fen_E2_2_FD_200455 | JGI IMG/M metagenome (GOLD analysis project Ga0302285, IMG submission 200455) | Peat permafrost microbial communities from Stordalen Mire near Abisko, Sweden - III_Fen_E2_2 | ecosystem: Environmental > Terrestrial > Soil > Wetlands > Permafrost | place: Sweden: Abisko... | reverse complement strand
AGATTAAAGAAGAAAAAACAAGAGGAGATGCAGAACACCACCAACATTATTCTAACCCCCATTCATTAGGGACACACCCATTACTTTGACTACATTGATAAATTCCCCAAGTCAAAGGAAGGTCCAGCTCTTGAAGATTTGCACGTCACCAACCAAAAAATTCTTAGAGAACAGCTCATTAACGGATAGGATAACCTAGAACACAGTAATGATATGTTTGGACAATGCATTTGTGGGAATAGATGAGATGGAAAAGATGGAATGAAGGAAAGAAAGCGGAAGAGAAATAATTAGATTATTCATTATCAAATAGCAATGTTTAATAGCAAATAAGAGAATATTTCATTTTTATTTCTTTTTTATTAGATCTCTGCATTAGAAACTGCTTCAAAATGAGTTAGCCCAGATACTCCTTTGCGTGCTTAACCAGAAAATGCAAAACTGATCCTATTCTTGCATCGAAACAGCTTGGACTTCTTAAAGAATGAAGTGAATGCCATTACGTCTTCTCCAACTGATAGGCTGATTCAATAACATTGATGCAATAAGAGTTGCAAAATAACAATTGAGATAACTAAATTCTCATTTATGATTGCTTTGATACATTCTAAACTGCATCAGAATTACAAAATGATTAACTCGTTTTAAAAATAAAAATATCCTTTAGCAATTGTAGGATTTTGAATGGTGAATTATTAAAATACATTATGCTTACTATTTTAAATATTAATATTTTAATAATTTACTCTTCTTAATTTAGATTTTAGAAAGAATATAATCTTTAGTAAATAATTAATCTACATAAAAGAAATGAATGAAAGAAAGCTGTCAATTTCTGCAATCTCTCTTGATACATGAGATTATTAAGTCTTTTTTTAGTTCTTCCCTCAGAACTGAGTCTTTTTTTGTCCGGCTTTTTCTAGCTTGGCATCTTCAACTTTCTTAGCTTCTTCTTTCTCTTTAGCAGCTCTTTCTCTTCTTGCTTTAATCTCTGCTAATCTTTGAAGGTCAGCTTTCTGTCTATCTGCAGCACTAGGTCCAGTTTATCCTTAGCCGCCTTCTTTCTCTTTGCCAGGAACACCTTAAGGTTTTTTTTAAGCTGGCTTTTTTTAAGCTGGTATTTCTTCTTCATCTGAAGACTCCTTCTTCACAACTTTTTTGGGCTTTTCCACTGGTTTTTCAACAGGCTTAGGCTTCTCAACTTTTTTAGGTTTTTCATTACCTTCTTCATCGCTGGAAGAAGGCATTTCGTAAGTACGGTTTCCCTATTTTCGATTGAAGAAACCATCATCGTTAGTATTCTCGTCTTAATTTTCTTCTTTTTTGACTGGTTTCTCTTATGGAGTATCCTCATCGCTATCATCTTATTTATTGATATTAAGCTTTTAAGTTGCTTTGATGATGTCTTTTTCTTAGATTTCATCGAATTACTTCTCTTTACCTCTTTGGTTAAACTTTCTATTTCGTCCAAACTCGTCCTTACCCATTGTGCTTTCTTTTTGTTTTAGTTCTTTCTCTTTGTTTAATTATTTTCAGATTAATATCAAATATATCTCTATTCAATAGGTTGCTTTCATAAAATTAGTTGTCTTGCTAAGAAGAAATGATTTCTAGAATTGATCAGCTTAGTTTTTTGATACTAATATTTTGAATTCATTATTAACATTTAGCCATTATTATTACTTCCTTTGCTTTATGTAACAAAGATTATTAGAAAATCTTGGAAACAGAACGAAAAATCTATAGTTTTAGATCTTTTTTGTAAATAAATACTGTATTTATTAAACTAAAATGGTAATACAAAAGAAAGCAGTCTCTTTAGCATTCTATCAGTTTAGTTGTTTGATTGCTATGTTTTTTGTTTCTTTCGATAAAATAAAAATGGTGATCGATCTAAGGTATGTTTCAAATATATTTAAGGAGCTTTTAAATCATAGTTTTTAATCAAATCTTCATAAAGAATTGAAAAATAAATAAGCTTTTTTGATGAATTTATGTTCTTGTTTCTGTGATTTATCATTGATTACCGAGCAAAAAACATTTAAAGAAATATCTCAAGGCAAATTTTAGTTTAAATGGATTTCCTCAAACAAGCAGACTCAAACCTTAAAAAAGGAAAGCAAGAGTAAAAAGTTTTGATGCTAATCCAAGGATATTTACTTTACTTGGAACATTATTTTAAGGTTAACCACTGGAGTCTTCAAATGGAGTAAGGACTATCTTTCAGCTGTAGTGAACTTTGATGAAGCTGGTAATGACATTTTATTAAAATATCCAGTCTTGATAACATTCATTTCTAAAGTTAAGCTCTACAAGCAAGCGAAGGCCTGGGATAAAGCTATCCTTGCATTAGAGCAATGTCGACTATGCAACGAGAAACTTAATGAGTATGCGAATTTATGGTTATTCATAAAAGAATAATATATTTGTTAAGGATTTGGGGCGCTGCGAGAAATATTGAGGCAATGGTCACAATCTTGATTGAGAACGTTGACACAAAAGAAGTTGATCGTCTTATTTAGCTTACAAATGAAGTAATCATTTAATGGATTCTGAATTGCACGAGTAATTTTATTTTTTTAGGCAAGTACTTACTTCAAGGCTGTTGATTCCTTCACAGAGAGCATTAAGCTCAAAACAAAGACAGCAAAGTTAAAGACAAAATAGTACAAATATCTTGAGTTTGACATGTTAAAAATAGGTTTATCGTGAAATACGGGAAAAACAATGAAGCAATTCAGCTGTTAGAGTCTGCAATGCAAGATGCTGATGAGTCAGAAAAGCAATACAATAAAAAGGAAGTATTTGACTACTACATTGAGCTTCTAGTTGATATTGGAGAGTAAAATATTCCAAAGAAAATTAATTGATTCTGATCAAAGTTGGTTTGAATTTCAAGATATTAAAAAGCCATATCAGGAATAAGAGCTCAGTTTGGGAATCCAACTGACAAAAAGAGTAGGTTGAATACTCCTTCAAACGGACTTTCTATCGTGATATTGAGTCTTCTCGCAGACGAAGTCATCAGAGCAGAAGAAGAATTCAACTCTCTTGGTGAAGTGTAAATTATCATTTTCTCTAGCAGTTCAATGATTTAAGTTTTAAAATAGGATTCCTGACTTCTTCAGCTCTCGAGAATACGAAATATGCGAAGCAGTAAGAAATAGTTTAAACTACTTTTTCTCAAATTATTTGATTTCTTTCAGCTCATTGGATCCTATCGAGATGGAGATCAAGATCTTTTTACTCAATAATCTTCTAAAGCTAATGTCACTTCGCTGTTTCCTTCGATTGTAAGAGTTGATAAGGTTGAATTAAAGTTATCTTTTCTTGTTTATCGATTAGATTCCAAGACTACTAAAAAAGAAGAAACTAAGAAACGCTCACAAAAAGGTTGAGAAAAACGATTCAAATGGGTAGTAACTCTTACAGAAAAATAGCAAAACACACATTTCAGGAGAATAAGATTATCCTCAAAAAGAAGGAGCTGCTTAATTTCATGAGGAGGATGATGATGCAGGAGTTTTGTGATAATAATTTTAAGTTGATTTTCATATCAAACCAAGTGAAATACCTATTTATCATTCCAAACTAAATTGAATAATTAGGAAATATTATTAAATTTTTTTTTTCTTTCTTAATTTATGTTCCTAAAGTAAGATTTTTGCTCTACCATCTTCGAAAGAATTCCCGCTTCAAAATTACCAATTTGCTAGTTTTCTTTGCCTCCCAAAAATAAGTATCTTAATACAGAAGGAAATATCATTAAATCTAATGGTTTTCAAAAATGCAAGTGAAGATGATTAAAACTACTGCTCTATTTCAAATAAAAGCGAGTATTTCATCAGCAAAATGCCTCGAATTCAAGAATTGATCTTCTCGATTTTAATCATCCCAAACAAAGAACCATTGATATTTCTGCCAAAACCAATCAAATTCTGCAGTTAATAAAAAAATATAATTTGATTAAATATTACTTTTGTAATAATCTTTTCATTCAGAGGTTAATCTTCTGATTATTCCAAAAAACTCTTCAGACATATCAGTTAAGTTTGAAGAGGAATCCTCCAAAATGAGTGAATACACAAAGGAAAATGGAAAGGTTAGAGGAAAATCTCTTCCTCATGATGCTGCTAATCATTAGGAGAGATATTCCAAAGGTAACTAGCTGGATGAACTTGATAAAGTCCCCAGTTTCTTCTTTGAAACTCGAAAGACTTCAACTAATAATAATAGATCGTTGTCTTAGTAGAAGCCACTTCCTGAATCTTTCAATCTAAGAGCAGACTTACAAAAGAAAGATGAAGGAGATAACAGCTCTATTTGCATTGATGACATAACAGAAGAAGGTCTAGATGATTGGATTGCGCAGAGCTCCAATAGAAATATTACGAGTTATTTAGATCCACATCGTCAATTTAAGGCTCCTATTTCGTTAGTTAGCCAACTCAGGAAAAGATACAAAGTCAAAACAAAGATTGATTACTCTGAACAAAAAAAACTCTATTTTTCGAATAACGAAGAAAAAACAAACATTAAATGCAGTGACTTGTTTTAAGCGCCGAAATAGAGAGTTAGAAATCCAATTGAGCTTACATTTGATCACAACAATCTCAGTCCCAAGTCACTAGCAGGCACATCAATTCGACTTAGAGAGGCAAAGTTGTTTTCCTAATAAGATCAGATCAATAATGTTACATCAAACAGCTCAAGTCCTTACAAAACTAAGCGATAACCACAATACAATCTAGAATACTTGAGTCCTGAAAAACTCCAATTTCCTGATTACAAAAGAGATATTGAAAGTAAGAATTATCTTAAAATTATTTATTCAATTAAAGTTTTTAATAATATCTTATTTCTTCTAATTAGCTGACAGAAATGGCCCGAAAGTTCTGAAAGAAATGTTTCCTTTGTAGCAGACTTTAAAGGATCATTCAGGATAGCGTAATTACAATATTTCAGGAAAAAACACAATGAGTCTTCAAGAAGTCATTGATTCTCTGAAACAGCGGTCTAAAAGCATCTAATATTAGATTTCACCATCACCTAAAAAGAGAAGACAAGACACTTGCAGTTAAAGTCCTGAGGAATCACACTAAAACATTAAAAGCTATCAGTTAAACAAATAAGCTAATACGATTCAGATCAAACTTCCACTTATTAGAATAAATGATATCTAATAGAGTAATAATGAAGCAAGTATCTACCTGAATCAAGCTCTACCAAACACTCCAATCAATCTTCCATCTAAACCTAACTTCTTCACTACGACCATTGATGAAAGTGAAACCCCTAGCAATAATTGCAAATAAAAGCTATCACCATTGTGTCGCTCTCCAAGAAATAGCAAGGTGCTTTAATCTAGTCCTATTTTAGAAAAAGTACTCATGAAAAAAATAATCGATAAAGTTGAAAAGTTATTAGAAGAAAAAGAAGAAACATTTCGTGTAAATGACCAAGAGAAGGTTGATTCTGCAGCTTGCTCATTCGAAGAGAATTATCGATAGAATATGGATGAGCTTGATATTGAGATTGCTAGGGGAGGCTTGAAAGCTCAGTAAGATAGTGTCACTGCGTCTTATCTTAAAGGAGTAGGCAGAATGAAAAAAAACAAAGACAAAAATGCAGTTGCTGCATTTAAATAAGCCTTAACATTCGAAAAAGCACATTTCCCATCTATTTATGGATTGGCTTGCATCTATGAAAGAAACAAGATGCTTAAAATTGCCGAGTAATGGCTTGAAATAGGAGCTCTATTTGGGTAGAGTACGCCCTAAATTAATTACGGTTTTGCCCTAATATATTATAAGCAACATCGATATGAAGAAGCTCTCAAGTAAATAAAGTCAATGCATTTATCTTAATAAAATAATACTATTATTGTTTTGCTTATTATTTCTTATTTAATGATTGTTTTATCTTGAAGAAAAATCGAATTTCTAATATCTGAAGCGTGTGAAGCCAATAATAACTCTCCTGAAGACAGAGAAAAGATTCGTTAGAGCTACTTATATCTAAGATCACTATGTGCCAAGAAATTAGGGTAGAAAATATCTGATGCAAATAGATAGTCCATAAAGGATGAGGAAGGAGCTTCAAAAGGTAGCTTCAATAAAACCCCATCGAAAAGGATGCAAAAACAGCTAATTCGAAAAGAAATTGCTTCCAAATCACTTGAAAAAAGCAACAAATAATCAGTATCTGAATCAAAGAATGAAATATCGGAATTTCAAGCAGAATGTAGTCTAGCTATGAGCACACCTACCTCAGAGGAGTATTATAATAAAGCCAGCAGTGACTATAAAGCATTCGTGAAATACACTTGCCCTAAAAACTTCAATCTTCTCAAAACTTTGATGTTCGCTATTGTATTCAAAAAGATCCGCAAAATGGAGATAAAGTTTCCTCCTCATATCTTTTGTGAATTCATATCTCTTGTGAACTAAATCCTAGCTGCTGATTCGTACACTCCTACACTTGAGCCGATAATATCAGGGTAATTTATTACTTCTATTTAAAGGCCAATTCGGTAGCGTTCTTTAACAAAAAGAAAGCTAGAAACATCTCTAGAAACAAAGAGTATTACACTTTTCTCTTTTGAATCTAAGCGATAAGATATTGTAGACACCATTTCGAATCTGTCCTTTTTCAATAGATTTCAAAAATCAACAATTGAGAAAGTGCTGCCATATTTACAACTCAGGTATCTCCCAAAAACAGAGATTTTATTTGCTAAGAAAGGAGAAGTTTTCATAATTATTGCTGGTCATCTTACAGTATTTGACCACTAAAAGCAGTTCAACTCTCCTGAAATAGTAGCTTACTATACTGAAGGAGATATTATCGGCTGTGAAGACAAAGATAATAAGATTAGTTTCCACCCTGATATTTGGTTTTTAAGCTTATCTCGAGTTGAGTATCTAGTAATGCCAGAAAGTGAATTTACGAATCTATGGAATATTCAAAACTCACTTGCCTTAAAAACAAACCTAAATTTTATCCAGTCTATTGATCTTTTTGAACGAACTTCTTAGCTATTGCAGTATCGGCTGGCTTTCGAATTACTAGTTGAAAAAACCTTCAAAGAAGGGGATATCGTTTTCAATGACGGTGAATCTGTCAACAAGTATAATTACATAGAATTGATTAAAGAAGATCCAAGAGCAATCAAAAATCTACGAAATCGCATTTCTAATAAGATTACTTATCTCCCACTGATGCATTAAAATATACAAGGGTTTTATCTCGTTTAAGGAGGGAGTCTTAAACTTCTTACCCTTGGAAATTGGTAGGAGTACAGCTTAAACCCTTTTAACTATGTCGGAGAGAATCTTCTTTTTCCTACGCTGAGCATTTCTCGTTTTGGATAGATTGTCTGCTAAACTCCTATTTCGAAATGCCTCTTCCTTTCATAGTATCACTTCCATAAAATCAACTCACTTGACAAAGAAATAATGCGCTTAAAAGTATTGGGCAGCGAATACTATGCAAATTGCTAAAAAATACTCTTTAAATTCTACAAACATCACAAGGTCAATAACTTTGATCTTCCCATCTAGTCTATTTCAAATTGAATTTCAAAAGAGTTTTTATTTAAAAATATTTTTGTTGTTTGTTTGAGCTTGCCCTAAATTTTTCAGTTAATAATATTGGAGTTAATATGATCTTCAATTTCTAGCATTGATTCCAGAATCATAATTAAAAATGAAACAATACAAAAGAAAATAAGTTTATTGAAGATTTTGAATTAAGATTTGTGTTATCTCTAAAATTGTCATCGAAAATATGTTAGCTTGAATAATAGTTAAGGAGATGTGTTTTATCGTTGCTTTTAAAAAGGATTTCACTAATTTGAGTGGATGAGCACATCAAGAATGTGTTTTACAAGGCGAGAAGCTAAAACCCTGCCGACTGAATTGCACCAGTTATAAAATTGATTAAAATCGAACTGCTCATACTGTGTATTTTCAAAGTAGAGTGATAGGTTTGTTTTGACTTCTTCTGTGTTAAAGATGCGATTGATAAAGTAGCAGAGTAAAATTTTCATTGCGATCCTGTATACCTTAGTCCCATGCTCTTTATTTAAGGAGTAGAGTTACTTATGGAGATCAGCAAGGTTATTGAAAGTCTCCATGAGCACCTTACGGTAAGGCAACTTAAACTCTTCAAATGAAGATTCGTTAACTTAAGGAGTTACTCCGTCTTAGATTTAGGTCTCACTTCCAAGCTTCATAAATGTTTTTGAGAGACTTATTGATGCAGTTTTATCGTCTTTAATAACTTTGTCTTTGAGTTATGCATATTCTTCGCTGGCAACGAAGCTCTCCCAATCTTTTTGTGGGAGCATAAAAATATTTTCCTTTGTTTCAAGTGATTTCTTGAGCTTTTTGGTGTAGAAATTCCAAGCTTTGTTGATTTAATAGCATGTCAGGGTGTATTAGCTGGAGAGATCTCGAGATAGACACTCTAGGGTATGCACAAGAAAGGAGTACTTTTCGATTTCATATGTGTACAACTCTAATGATTTTTTATAAATGCTTTGCCGCTGAAAGAGTAAATAAAATGAAATGGATTATTTTCAATTAAATATTATTTATTTAACTGAACAAATTAATATTTTTCCTTACAAGTTTTACAGCAGAAGAAGTCCTGATATCAGAATCAATGTAGTATAGGTTTTCTTCATCTTTGAAATCAATTGTGAGTGCATTATCATCTTGAGCTGAAAGAGATGTTTTTTCATTAGTTTCGATGATTGTCTTCAAGATTTGTCCACTATTAAGTTCCTTCGCTCCTCCATCTTCCTTTTTTAGCTGATAAGTATTGTTAGTTCAATCAGAATGGAATAAATGTGTAGAATAGTACCGAAGTGGAGTTTATTTCTTCTAGATCTATTTTATTGTAGGTATCTAATGCGCTCTTTGTGCTCTCTTCAAATTGAGTTTAATAGAAGATTTTGGATTGTTTCTTATTTAAATGAGCAAACTAGGGGCCTTCCATTTTCTCAATCAGTGGATGCTCCATAATTTTCAGGAAGTCAATTCTCTCTTTCTAGTTGTACACAAAGATCTTTGAAAAAAAGTCTTTGATTTCTGGAGAAAGTTTAGCTACTTTTTCACGAGATTTTGGAAACTTCTGTACCCATTTCTCAACGTCATACACCTTATCTTTGCACTGCCTTTCTATCATTGAAAAAATGAAATCTCCATAGAAGGGAAGATGCCCGAACACCATCACAAACAATAACACTCCTAGCGCCCAGATGTCGGCCTAATGTAATTTAAGTCAAATAGTGATTCAAATATGAATAAAAACACTACCTTATAATCGTAGGGCTATTATTGGTGAAGTTCAGGAGACATGTATTCAACTGTGCCACAAACAGTGGTAGTTAGCTCATTAAATCCAAGGGGTCTGGCAAATCCAAAATCACAAATTTTTGCAACACTATTATGGATGAGAATATTCTCTGGCTTAAGGTCTCTATGCATGTATCCCTTTTCATGGATAGTCTTCAATCCATTGAGGATATGGGAGAAATATATTAATGCTTCATTTTCAGGCAATCCTTATCCATTTTTAGAATGAAGCAAATTGAACAGATTTCCCTCAGCGCAATATTCCATGACAAAGAAGTGGGCAATATTATTTTCAAAAAAATCATAAAGTCTCACACAGTTTACACAATTTATGCTCTTCATCGATTCAGTCTCATTTTAGATGTATTTACGCAAAAATGGACGATCTTTCATATACGATTTGCTGATCATTTTTAGAGCATATATTTTTCCATTCTTCTCTGCCTTGTATACACTTCCAAACGAACCTTTTCCAAGTCTTTCGATAATTTAGTAACCTTCAATGACTGGTTCTTTTTCCGATGGTGCACTTCTCTAATCCATATTGAATAGCTTACTTCTAAACTCTTTACTTTTTGTTTCAATTTATTCCTTATCTTTTATTTCGCTCGATTTCACTCAACTCTGTAATAAAAATCTAAGTAACTTTAATTAAAAGGAATAATCCAAGAACATTTTTTAGAGAAAAAGTTCAAAATATCCAGCTTTTTATCATATAATTCACACTCATATCAAAAATAATTATTCCTGAAAATGAGATTGCCTAAATTATTAAACACACCTAATTATGAACAAAACAAAAATTTTGAATAAAATTTGACGAATTATTTGAAGCTTTGTATTTCTCTTCGTGTTAATAGCTTTTTACATAAAAACTAATAAAATTAACAAGACAGTTGGGAGAATACTGCAAAGTGTAAAAGACATTTAAGGAAAAGTAAAACAATAAGACTATTTTATTGAGTACTGAGAAGGATTAATTAATATTTCACTTATTTTTATAAAAATGTTTAGGTATTTGAACAATTTCTTCACTAAGCTCTGGTATGGACATATTTTCTATCCATTCACAGAAAGAAGGGAGTGTATATGCTTTATGTTCCTTCATGAAATTAGGAAATATGTCATTTAGCCGATCATACTAAAAGCAATGATTAGCGCTACAGCATATAATAGCTCTTAGCTGATTTCTCTTGAGCTCTGAAACTGTTTCTTCGGGAAGATTCTTCTTTTCTTAAATAATTCTGTCAATAGTTGCTGCAAAGGATGAAAGTACTTTCCTAAAAGCTCCTTTAATATCTGTTTTAAAATCTTCTTTTCCAGTTAATGTTAGGACTATTTCTTCTTGATCCTTCTTTTATAATTAGCTCTCTTTCCATCCTTGGATCTGCAAATAGCTTTAGAGTAAATCTACTTTCAACTTTGCTTCGAAATTGCTTAAGTACTATTTTTGATTCTATTAACAAAATGATTATGTTATAGAACTGGTTATTTGCTTAATCAAATAAAAGAATACCTTTTTAAACTCAGAAGACTTCCAAATAGACCAAATATCTGAATAAAATAGATTCGTATCTTCTGTTTTCAAGCTGTCCTATCCGAAATGAAGGGCACACTTTATTATAAAATATTTGAGAATTATTTTCTGCTTGTATTTAAATGCTGAACTTTCAAGGATCTTATTCAGTGAGTGAAGAAGAAACTCGTGTCTAGAAAAATGAACCGAGTAGCAATACTGCAACTGATTGATTGCCTATTATCTATCTTTAATGAATTAAGTTCTATCATAAAATGAAACTAGCATTGTAGACTCCATCATAGAATCACCCATGCTAGCTTAGGTAATCTACTAGTGTTACTGCTATGCTTATTTACCATTATTCCCATTATTTATGATGGTTGATTTGTCCTTTGGTATTTAGTTCATGCAGTTGTGAAGAAAAGAAGAAGGATCAGGATGTGTTTTTTAATGGCTAGAAGTTAAGTTTTTAAACTAAATTCCCTTCTTGGCACCTTCCAATTCCATATCATAAATGAATTTTTTGTCTTCTACTGATTCATCAATACAATTCTCTCCTTCTTCCTCTTCTTTTCCAACATCGAAACTATTTTTACTGTGATTCACCTTCATAATAGTTGTGTCTAGTTTTTCATAGATCTCTTTTTCATGTTGTAAATTTTAGCCTCTCTCAACTGAGTTAAAATAAAATAACATTATGATTATAAATTCATTTATTTTCTATTTTCGTTACTCTAAAATATTGAGTCAGAACAGAGTTGCAGGTAGGACATTCTATTTAGCTAGACATATTCAAATATTTTTGAAAAGAAGTTGTTGAGGACAGCGTAATATTTAATAATTTATTTAATATGTTCGTAATCTTTGGCATTAGCATTTTCAGGCTAATCCAAATCATAAATAAGTTTTTCTTTGAGGAGTTTTCGGAGATTGAATTTGTTAGTCAGAGTATGAGACTGGATTTATTCTAAATCTGTGAAAGGAAATCTACCGAAGAGTAAAAGAAAAAATATAACTCCAAGAGTCCATATTTCACTTTTAAGATCTATTTTTCCTTTGCCAATCATTTCAGGAGGAAGGTATTCATTTGCAAAAAAATAATTAATCACCTAATCAATGTATTGTATTCGATAATCGCACACAGCTGCATGCTTCCATTATTGTGTAAAATAAATATTCTCCAATCGCAAATTCATGTGGCACTAGCGTTTTTCGTGAAGTCGACTGACTCCTCTTAATATGTCTGAAAGCACTTGAATTGATAAATCCAAGTCTAAATGCGCGATATTCTTGTTCAAAAAATATTCAAGGATGTTGCCCTCTTCGAAATACTCAACTACCAAATATTTATGCTGCATGTTGTGAAAAACATCAATAATCTACTGTAATTGGTCATTGTAGATCCCATCATTCTTCTAGCATTTATCTAAGATCCACTCAACTTTGCTTTCTGTCTCCTCATTATCACTTTTATTAAATACTTTCAAGATGTATTTCTTTTCACTCCTCTCTACCAAAAAGTTTTAGAACAGAGTCCCTTTTCCCTTGTACTCAAGAATGTGATATCCCCTTAAACTATTCAGATCTTATTACATTTCTACTTCTCAATTTGCTGTTTTTAGTATTTCTTAGTTTTTTCTCAGATTTGAGTTAAATATTTTTAAAGTGTTTGTAATTTTGATTATTTTTCTTAAAATCATTCTCAAGAAGATAATTTTAATTAATTTGCCAAGATTTCTGAATAATCAGAGATAGTCCTTGGACTTAATTTGCATTGATTAATTATCTGTATTAATCAGCTAGTGATCCATCCATATTTATTATTCATCATGTGGGAAGCCGCTCGCCAATGAGTAAATGGCCAAACATGATTTTTTAAAATGGATGAGATTCACTCATTTGTTTTTTATGTTGTTTGATTTTATTATTATTTGATGTTTTTTTTATCTCTCAAAAATACAATAATCTTGAAAAACTAAATGAATTTTGACATTTTTTGAAGACGGGTTTAAGTTAACATGAAACCATTCGAGCATCTCTACCAGATTGATTTGCATTTAGTCGGAAACAATTTCACTGCGCAATGCAGTGCTGATGCTCGATATCAATTTGTTTCGAGGGGAATCAAAAAATAACTTAATGCAGAATCAAGACAGTCAAAGGACGAATGGGATCACCCACATTAATGTGGTTCTTGTTAAATCACTTCAATCATTTCCGATGTCTTCAATATACTTTCCATAAAATAGTTTCGGGGGGTGAGCGTAATTGTTAAAGGTTGCGAGTGTACCACTTTTGCTAAAGATGGATTCAAATGCAAGAAGGGTAATTCGACTTATACATTTCGGGTTAAAAATGTTGAATGACATCAGTTAAATGTGAGGATAACAAGGAATTCAGATAACTTTTTGTTTATTTTTAATTTCAAATTTTTTCAAACTCCCTCAGAGATGTTATCCTATTGTGATTAATAGTCTTGTTTACTATTAGTTTAATTAAATTCAGTTGAAATTGATTAACCTTTAAAGTGGGAAATCTTAGTCTTTTCGAAATTACTTATTTTATTTGGTCCTTGATAGACAGAGCAAAATAATTCATTACAATTTAACACATTAAAAGAAAGCAAAACGCCAATGTATAATGGAATAGGTCTACAGACACCAAGAGGGTCTGGTACCTCAGGATATATCCAAAGAAATTTAAGTCATTTTAAGAATTAGCTTAGAAACAAAGATGACTTCTTAAAGAAACTCAAAGAGATTCATGTACTTATTCAATGAATAAGTTGTATTTCTTGCTAAATCTGTTTCGTAAATTTCATAGGAAAAACCAATTGAAGCGTCCAGAAAAGCAAATCCAGAAATTCTAGCTCACGAACAAAAGAGAGAAATACAACTTCATCTCACAGAACTTAGAGAAAAATTAGAAGAAATGGGGTATTATGATTAGTTTCTGTAGTGCTGATATGCAAGTTATTTTTATTTAAATAGTCAGTTCGAAGATCAGATTCAAGAGAAACTTGAAAAGGCAGAATAAAAATTGAAGAAAAAAGTTGAAAATGGAGAGCTTGACTTGTAAGATAATCAACATTTGTATGCTAATAATGAATATTTTTTAAAAGATCAAAGAATGCGCATTCTTCAACTGTAGCTAAAGAAAGAGACTATGAGAAAATGAAATAAGCTTTTAATATTAAGGGAGACCATTCTCTTGGAAAGGCTTTTGGTAAGGATTCATAAATGATTTGGAAAGTTATTCTGAATATTATTGGTTTATTTTAGATTTCGATGGACAAAAGAGAGAGAAATTGGAAAAAGAATATGAAAGAGAGGTTAAAAAAAGTGAAAAGATCTAAAAGTATATTGAGACAAAGATGGAAGAGAAAAAGCAATAAAGGAAACTAGAAAAGGAGAAGAAAAAAGAAGAGAAACGACTTGCAAAAGAAGAGAAAAAATTAAATAAACTCAAATAGAGATAAAAATCCTCAAGTTTAAGCTCAAGTCCAGAACCTGCAGCTAGATCTTAACCCAGTTCTCATAGGAATAAGAGAGAAAGAGATCCAAGCAAAGAGAAAGAAAAATAAACTAGGGAAAGCTTCAAAGATTCGAGAAAAAGAACCACAAGATAACCTTAATCGTCTGAAGAAGAAGGCAAAATATAAAAGAAAAGAGCTAAGTCTTCCTCTTAAGAAAACTCTTCAAGATCTTCATCTTCTTCTTCTGAATCAGATTCTTCAGCCTCTTCATCTTCTTCTAGAAACTCGTCAATAGATAAAAAGAAATAAAGACCCTCATCTCCTCCAGTGCATGCTTCTCGAAACACCAGAAGAGATTCTTCTAAGAGTAGATCAAGATCACCAAAGAGAATTACTGAGAAAAGATTTAAAAAATGAGTATTTCAGTTAAATAAAATTTTGTATTTACTCAACAAAATTAGGAAAAGATGAGAGGAGATTTGAATCCAAATCATAATTAATTTGTCGAAATAATCAAAAATAAAAACATTTATTATAAACATCTAATTTTTCTTAAACTTTACATTATCATCAATAATGCAGAAATAGTTTAAAATTAGCTAAACTGCTTTTTTGGGAGATAAAAAACACAGAAAATAAAGAATTTTTGTACATTTTAGAATGTAGTTTTTTGGAAATAATTAATTTAATTACAGATTCTTCAATTTATCTAAATAGTTGAGCTACTGATATGAAATCACCTTTTATTTTTAGCTAATTGCTCTTATCCCATTGAATATGCCCTGGCATCTGTTTGGACTTTCTGATAAATATCTATCATTTTTTGTACATCAATTACATTCTCCACTCTATTCAGATAATTGAAAATAGTTAGTTTCTTGATTAAATCAAATAAATGATCAAAAAAGATATTTGTCTAATTAATTACTTTTTGTCCCATGGTAAGTTAGTGGATTATCCTTGTTCAGTTCCCTCTTGACTAATAAGTTTGATTCTCGAAGCAAGGAGATTATAAGTCTCTCCTTAGGGAAGAAGCATCAGAAGTCCCAAGAGTGATTTTAGCAAGTATGGATATCGCGTGTGTTCTAGAAGCTATAATCTTAAATCTTTTAAAAATTATTACACAAACATCACAATATTGAAAATTTGCTTACAAATGAAGATTGGTTTTTCCAGCAAATATATTAGCTCGCAAATCTGAGTGAGATTGCTTCGATTAAGTTCTATTTCAGCGCTGTACGAAAGTTAAAACAAATCAATTATTATTAATAAATCGATAAGAATTTTACAAGCTAGTGATGATGTTATAGGCAAGCTAATATTCCTGAGTCAAAAAGCAAAGAGTGATGGCAGATATCGGGTTGTAACTCCTTAAATATAAAAGTGAAATACATTATTTTAATTCTAAATACGCATTATCATACCATGTACGAAAGATATCCACAAATAACTACATTTTCTCTTCCCCTAATTCCTTCTAAAATTTCAAGTTTCTAAAGAAATCTCTCAGCTACTTCAAATCCTAACAAAAAACAACAATAATTTAACTGCTAAGTACATCTTTTTTTCAATACTGTGTCAGTTAGAAGAATAAGATCTAGGGAACGGACGAAGGGAGACACAAAGTTGATGTCGTCATATTTTCTGAGCTCTGAAGCCATAGTCTTGAATACTAATTCTGGGTTGAGAATATTGCATAGTTATTTGATGATAACATCTGATTTTTTGAGTATTTTCTGGTTTTGAAAGCACGCTTTGAGAATTTGCCCAATAACTAAATCGAAGTTTTCTTTGTCTTTGAGAATATTACCCAGAACTTCCATGACATTTTCAAGCATAGAGTCAGAGTCATATAATTTCTCTATCAGCTAAGATAACACTTAGTTTATTTGCACTGCTTTGTTCTTATTGTAAAACTTAATTAATTGCCTCATCCAAACCAATGCACTTTATGCTGTTGATTCTCTCTTTTCATTCAGCATTTACTGCAACATTGGCATTGCCTCACTGAATTTGCCAGAACGGTCTTTAACTTTCTCTAAAATTCTCAGCATTAACTAATTAATTTTCTCTGCTGATCTTCGTAATTCTTCCTAAACAAAAGTTCAACAAAATCATTCCTATTACAGTAGCATTAACTTAATAAAAAGTACCTGTTCATTAGAAAGAAGATACAGAGTTTACTGAATAATAACAGGGATTTTATTGAGGAGAGCTTAGATAGCTGGGTTTTTACTTTCCCAGTTTTCATCCTGGCTTTCAAAAGTTTATTGAGATAGCTAGTCAAGCATCTGAAGGTACTCATGAATCCACCAAACTGAATTGATCTGCGAGATGTTGCTATACTTACTTTTCTCTCCATTATGAGGAGTTCTAATGATCTCAATTAGCACATTAATGATTTTTTCGTGAGTTTCCCTTCCGATTTCGTCTTCGTCATTGTTATCAAAACTGACATTTTCTTGCAATTCCATTACCGATCTCTACATGATCTCCTCCAAGAATCCTTTCAGACACAGTTCAGCTGATTGACGGATTTCTCTAAAATTAAATTGTACATCTAAACTTAAACAGTATCCTCTTTGTTATTTTACCTGTTCGAATCTGACATATTGATAAAGAGCTGTTCCAGAAATTAAGGCAGATATTTAAGCATGTTAACTCCAGGGATAGAGTCAAGGGTTTTTATCCAACTCAAAAGCATCAACTTAATAATCTAATTCTAAGCCACAATCTTCTTGTTAATCAAGCTCATCAACTCCTCAATACGAAGATCTCCTCTATTGTAAAAAAAAAAGATTCTTAAGAAGACCTTTCAATCATAATATCGAACATTACTTTTAGAAATCTGTGGCCTAAACAATTGTTTTAAGTTGATTATCCAGTGTCTAAGCAGCCTGTCTCACCTCTAAGAACACAAAATATTATTAATCATGCAGATTTAGCTGAATAAACAAATTCTACGCAAGTCCATGTCTGAAACTTTTGTAACTAGAGTCTCAAAAATATCCTTGAAGTTTATCAAGACGATATCTTGCAGAGCAAACGTTATGTGGTACAATCCCTCCAAGCACGCGAATCTAAACTTAGCATCATTATCCCTCATTTGATCTATTAGTGGCTTAGTTAGCTGCTTTACTACGCTTCTTGCATATTTTTCCTAATAACAAGCATTAGGAGAAGTCTAATTTTGCATTTATTGTTACGTGATCCTTGAGTGCAATTCCAATAGAAGTGAGTGCCTTGATTCCACCTTTGCGATCATTTATATTGGTGCTTGAAAGATTCTTAGCGAAATAAGCTATCATCCTTGAGACTTGACTTTCTTAAGGGTTTTGCTTTTCTAAGATCTACCTAATTAGGTCTTCTATGCTCTTTCCTGCCTGATTTCTCTTATCAGCATTCCTAAACAAAAATGTTGAAGGATATTTATTTTGATGAAAAAGGATCAAAAAATAATAAAACTAGACGGTAAGGAGAATGCTAACAACTACTTTAAAAAGAATCAATCTACTTAGAAAAAAGATTGTCAAGGATGGAGTTAGGTATTTCTATTTCACTGCTCATTTTCTATCTTCAATCTTGTATCCTTATTTGCCTAATAAACTTTCTAACTTTGCGAATCTCTTTCTTTTACTAATTTCTTAATTGAAAGCAATTAGGCTATTAATTAACATGCATTATAACTTTCAGATTGTTATGGTTATTAAGAGCGAATGTAATTAGCTAAGAGTTTATTTGTAATGGTTGGTGTACAAACATAAAAGTTGATATGAAAATCGACACCTAAGGTTCTAAAACTATCCAAACACGGTCATTTAGGATAAGTCATATGGTGATAGTCACCTGCGAGAGCAATCTCGTGCTCAATGTACTTGTGTTTTCCTAAATAATTCAATAAGATAAAGAACTTTTTTAGAAGCAATATTACTGTTGAAGGTTGAAGTGCACATAGCTCTGGGATCATCAGGATGAAGGAAACCTTGGATTCCTCTAACTCTGTTGTAAGCGAAATCGTGAGGTAACCATCTGTTTTTTGTAAAAGTTTGGTTGATTAATTAGTTTCTTTGTAATTCAAGATAATTGTGATTACCCCCATTCTGCGTAGGAGATTCCGTAGATTTCTTCAAGGACGGAAGAGGCTAAGATAAATATTTGGTGAATAATTTGAAAAAACACAAATGAAAAATATCTGTACCAATGTAATCCTTCATTCTAAGTCTAGTATATTCATCATTCTTCAGAGGAGTGCTCACCCTAAAGTTGTCAGCAGATCAATAAATACTTTGAAGTAATGATGAAAATACTTACCAGTAGTATGGGATCATGTAGGTGTACATGACATGAACTGAGAAGCAAATCAAAAACAATCAATCATTTAATTGCTAACTTTTGTTTGTTTACTGCAGTAGATAGCGCAGATCAAGGTGACCCATTGTGCGAAAGCACCCTAGAGAAAAGAGTGTGTCAGTTAATAGATCCCATTGATAATTAATATTTACATCTGAGTTGAGGGTGTTTTCTTAGAAATCTCTGTACATTTCGTAAGTGCCTGTTAATTTGAGTTAAATCATCTGAAATATAAGGTCAGCAATATTTACTGTAGAATGGGAATCCGTGTGACGAGTCAACCTTGGGATACATACCTAATAGTGAATAACATGTGTGTTTCATTAAAGCAACTAACAATATGCCTTACCAGTCTATTAAAAAATATTAAAAAATCATTAGAAAAAGCCTTCAAGTTAAGAAATGTTATTTTACCCAGTTGGCAAGATCTGGATGATCGACAAATACCTCATAGAGCATCTGTTGTCTTGCCTAAACAAAAATATGTGAGACATCTTACAAATAAGGGTTATTTAAGTAGATTACGTAGTAGAAACGCATGCCCCAAATTCTTCTTTGAATTCTGAGAGCATCATACTTTGGCTCACCTACAACCTTATTTAAGACCTTAGTGAACCACCAGATGCCTTGAAATCACAAGAACAATAAATTGAAGAGCTCGTTAGGATATTAATATGTTACCGTTCTTGTGCCAGCTGTTCTTGACTCCAAATAGTGAAAGAGACATTTTCGCTTAGATAACTTTTTCTTATTTTATTAATTAATTCTTTCCCCCTCTGAGAGGCTCTCACAAAAGAGATATCTCTTCCTTTTTCACTTTTGTTTTTATTTAGACAGTCTCATACCCAATTAACTAGATCAACATATATTTTATTGTCTCATTCATTCATCATCACAAGCATGATAAGAAGATCAAATTGTATTATTTTCTAGCAATCTTCAATTTGAAAATGCTTTGTGTTTATTTTATTCTTTTCATTTTGGATAAAAAATACAAAGAACATATCATCTCAAACCAAACCATTCGGAAACAATGAGGAATCGTGATTATTGTGTGGATGGAGCTGCTTGAAAATAGTTCCATTATTAAGCATAGGTGAGTTGCTTAAATCCCCGATTGAAGGGTTGAATGGCCCAGTTGACTCTAGATCATCAAACCAACCTCCGGAAGAAGAACCTAAAGAAATAGTCTTGAAGAAGTAGTATTTGTAGAGGAGCATCATAAGAACTTGGATTCCAGCAATTAGCAACATCACAATGCTTTTTCGGCTAGTTTGACCTTCCTAAGTCTTTAGCTCGTTAAGTTTGCTTTAAATTCCAAAATCAAATTAATGCCATCACATTAGTAATAGGATTATTTTTTAGAGTTAGAGTTAGATACCTTATGAAGTTGTTGAGAAGGAAGAGCATTGAATTGAGGGCAGCATAAATAAACGCACCATATTAAACGTAAGTGTTTGGAATCGCGCATAATAAAGAAACAGGAATGAATACGAATAGACTGTATCCATAAATGCATATTGTCTTGAAATAAAAGTAATAAGTTATCTAAAACAGTCTTCAAAGCAAATTACTTAGAGGTAGAAAGTGTGAGTGCTCCCAAATAGTTTCATCATAAAGGCAATGAACAGGGGAACAATTGTGCAATATCCAAACACCTAAAAGAGAGAGTCAGATTTGCATAATATGGGTTAATAATAATTTATTTACCATGTTGAAGGCAGTTGCTACAAAGGAAAATTTATAGGCAAAGTGGGTTTTATCCTTGTTACAAAGACAAAATAAATTAGAAATCTAATGAAAGAGAAATGTACAGGTGAAGCAATATAGAGAGCAAGATTTCCAGCAGCTGTGAGGGCAAAGACCAGCGAGAAGCAAATCCAAAGTGGACCATACCTGTTCAAATAAGAAAGTTACTATTTATTTATAGTAATTGTAATTTACAGATCAGGTTAGGTATCAGCAACAGAGAAGAAGTCAGCTTTACAAGGCATGATAGAGTAACCGATTCTCTTTAAAACGGCAGAGGTTGTCACTCCCTTGAAGTATGGAGCATAGAAGCTGTTAATTAATTTGTAAATACAAACAAACAACTTATTATTCTATATTTCTAAAAACAATGATGATTTTATATTAGAAAAAGAATTGCATAACAGCAAATAGTTACTCGATATCAAGGAAGAAGCAACATCGCTTGAAAATAAGAGTTGAACAGTTTTCGTTACCATCATCGTTTCCACCATTTTAGTTATCTTCCTCTAGCTTTTTCTTTCTTTTTTCTTCATCTGTCATATACACTTTATTGATGACAAGTTATGCGAGCTATTGCTGCATTCTAACCTGTGCTTCTGCTCCAAGATGAGACATCAGGTTTTACATGTCACCTTTCATATCCACAACTCCGATTTATTACTGCAGTTCTCATTTTTATATTAATTTAAATTGATATTCTAATTTAAGTTACGTTTGGTAGAACAGGGGCAACAGCTGCTGGGCCTTAAAGATTTGCCTACAGCTGAGTATCAGGAGGCTTATTATTATTTCCAGGGTTGTTGGAGTTATAAAAGACTGAACCTCCGCTTGCCATTTATCTTAAAATATCGATGTTTCTATTTCAAATATCCTAAATACTGATGTTATTTGTTATTCTTATTATAATTTATTCAATCAACTTTCTCTTTTTGTGTTTCAAAACGAATCCCAAAGCCTTTGAAACTTCTTTCTTATCAAGTAATTCCTTTATCAATTTAATATCTCCTGAAAACAAACAATCTTTTAGCATTTATGAAATTATTTACACTTATCCATATCTAATTATTTATTAAAATAGCTTTTTATAATGTTTACACAAACATAATGTTTCTCTGACAATTAAACATTTAAAACTAATACTTTACATGAGTTAATAGCCATTTATTTTGATAAAGCTCAAAGAATAAAAGGAATAACAGCTTTTCTGTTCTTTGGAAATTGTGGAAATGTCTTTTTGTACCACTCATGGCTGTCAAGTGCTCGTGAAGAAAGGACTGCCAATGTAGAGAACGCGAAAAGCCAAGGAGCAGTTGCAAAAGGTTGAAATAATGCGAAACCAATCCATTCGATTATTTCTCCAAGATAATTAGGCTAGCAGACATATTCAAACAGCCATCCTGTTGGAATAACATATTCTTTCTTTTCGGTTTTTGAACTGTTCGCAGCTGCAACTTTTTCCTTCAGAGCTTAAAGGCGGGCGTCGCTGGCAACATTAATCCACATTCCCAAGAAAAAAATAGCCAATCCAAGAATACATTTAGGATTAATAATATCTTCCCAATCTCCTTGATGGATGCTCAGGATGCTGCTTGCTTAAAGGTAAGAGTTGCAGGTTGTAAAAGTGAAAGAAAAGACGCATATTTCAAGAGGTATACTTTTTGGAGTTCCCTAGAGTCTTAGAGGATATATTATACTTCTGTTTAGGTAGTGAATCAGGAATGGAACCATGAGAAAGCAGGTAAAAGTTGAAGGCTTAAATTGGTTTACGAAATATGCAGTAATGAGAATATTTGGAATTTCAAAGGCAAACCAAGCTATCCTTCCAGGAATGGAGAATGGGAACAGTGTTGAGAAATGTTTGCCATAGTTCATCGGGAGATATTTATTCAGTCTTGCTGCCAAACTAAATATCAGCACGACATAGAAACTCACAACTTAGAACTAGTCATAGGATAAGGACTCTAAGATAAACATCGAATTAATTTGAATATTATTATTTTTCAATATAATATTGATTAAATCATTGAGCGAACAGTCTATTTATTCTTTAATAATATTAATTCTGGATACACATATCTATTTTTTTCCAAAAAAAAAGAAACAAAAGATCTTTTATTGCTATTTTTTAATTAAATACAACCTATCATTGGAATTGACTTATTAAAAAAAGTAAAATAATAGTTAAAAATTAATAAATTAAATTACCAAAAGGGAAATAACAAGTACCTTTCTTTTTTTCTAGCTCTTTTTAACTTATTGGATTAAAGAAAGAAATATATTATTTTGTTATTTTTGGCTGTTAACTTCAAATCTTAATTATTTAATTATTTATTGTTCTTTATTATTTTTGGGGTTGGGGTTGG
>Ga0302285_10000458_pt1 | contig 22887 bp, 21 predicted proteins | sample III_Fen_E2_2_FD_200455 | JGI IMG/M metagenome (GOLD analysis project Ga0302285, IMG submission 200455) | Peat permafrost microbial communities from Stordalen Mire near Abisko, Sweden - III_Fen_E2_2 | ecosystem: Environmental > Terrestrial > Soil > Wetlands > Permafrost | place: Sweden: Abisko... | reverse complement strand
ACAAGTGCTATGATAGATATCAATAAGATTTCATGAAATTGTTCAGGAGAGAAATCTGTTCACACACAAAAAAGAGATATATTTTTTGAATGAAAAAGGTAATTTAATCAAAGAGAATCAATCTTTATGATTGATTGGCTTTACGTTTTACATAACAATCTCTCAAAAGAGTTCACAAATGCTAATTATTTGGATTATTTGAGGGGGAATAGAATTGGAATACCCTTATTGCCATTCATTGCTGTTTTGTATACAACCATCCAGTTTAATAATGATAATTATAAGATAAACAATAAATGGTTGGCTAATTCTCACCCCCAAAAATGTTCCAATTAACTTTTAATTTGTACCCTTACAATCCCAATTTTGATTATTCAAATTCACTAGAGATACATTGAAATAACAAATATTAAAATAACATGCATGCAGTTATTCATTAATTCTTCTTCTTCTCTCCTCCTTTTCACTAAGATTTGGCTTCAAGTATTGTGATTGTGTTTTCCTCATCGAAATCATAGAACTCAATGCACAGTCTGTATTTTCCAGCTGGATTCAAGCTGTAGTCTTTATGGAGAGTAGTCACACAAGACCTAGTTGCATCGGAGAATGTGAGATGATTATTTCCAATACAGCACTCCATGATAATAATATCGTTTTTCTTCAAGAACGACAACTACGATGTCCCTTTGACTAGTTGCCCACAGTATGTGTTGTTCTCCTACCCAAAGATCTTTCCAAAGTGATTCAAGCTCGACCCTTAGGAAATTTGATCCTTATATGAATCTAGAATCAGCCCGATGATTATGAAATTCTGGACTTCCTCCTCGAACTGGAATTTGAACGTGTACATGAGATTGTTCTCTAAGATAAAGTCCGAGTAGACCTATCCCCAGACTTAGCCTTCCGTGTGGATTGTCACTTGATTGCTGAAGTTCTTGCTGACGACGAGATGTCTGGAGGATTTAAAAGAACTCTGCAGCATTTAAATCTGGAGATTATTCTAACGATATCGAATGGAACTGCTGAACGCCGTGAGTTTCGCTTAAAGTGAGCTACCTAGTTCCCTCAGTCCTTGGAGATTCTCCTCGAGTGGCTTGAATTTCTCCAAGGAAGAGAGAATCGCTTCGAGTTTGCTGGAATTCTCCTTTTTCTCGGAGTACTTTTATTCGAGAAACTCCTCGATGTCCAGCAGAGCTTGAGGATTCTAAGAAGAAATAAAGGAAATGTTTTCATCAAAAGATTATTATAGTTTTTTGCAAGAAGTTGGCTAAGAATCGAATATATTAAGAATTTCTTACATCTTGAGGATTAATATGGAGGTTATTGAGTTGTTCTTCAATTAGATTACTACCCATTTTATCAGTATTATTATTCATGATATTCTCCACTGCATCTTTGTGCTATTGAAGCAACTAATTAGTACTATTACTACTGCTGTTCGGATCGACTGAAGAAGCATTGATTTCATTAATCGCAGAATTCATTTTCTCATTTAAAAATCCATTCATGCTACTTCCACCATTGTTGTCTTGTACAGTGTTTTACGTCACAATTGCATTGAATGTTGGTAGATCTGCAATTTCATTGTAGAGTTCTTCTAGCTGTTAAAGTGTTTAGAACCTATCACCTTCGATCCTCATTATGTCTTTTTTTAGCTATCCCACAAGCTGCGAGAACTCACTGATCAGCTCGCTGCAGGTCCTGTCGATCTCACTGAGGTACGCATGCTGATTCATTTCGTTATTGCTGAGAACGGAATAGACCTTCGAGTTGAGATTGCCTTCCAGTGGTGGCCAATTACTGTAGAGTTTATTCTAGTTTCTGATGAGTTTCTTCAGTGGAATCAGCTGCTTCTTATCGATGCTCTCGATCTCACATAAACACTCAGCACACAGAAATCTCTTGCTTTGAACTCTCGATGGAGATGGTGGAACGCTAGCAGCAATTGGAAGGAGATGAGTATTAGCAGGAACAGTTGTAGTACTGAAATTCTTGAGATTCACATTGTTGCTGATATCCTTGTTGAGTCTGTTGTTAATCAGGTTGTTGCCAGTATTTCTATGATTATTCTTTGGATGCTAGCTGCCTTGGAAGAGACTCTATTGAAATGAAAAATTATTGCTAGCATCTTATTAGAATAATTCTTCTTTGTCGGTGAACGAATTCGAGGAGTCGTTATCCCCGGAGGAGTGCTCTTCTTAGAACTGATGTAGCTCCCCTGTTACTTTCAGGAGAGTATTATTCTTATTCAAGCCCTCATTCAACGATGCATGCTCGCTTTCGATGATGTTGACAAAGCAGACTTGTTCGTACTCGTGGTTTCCGCAGTGCATCTACTCGTTGGTTTGCTAATCATGCAACTCGTTGCGTTCAAATTTCCGTTTGTTTTGATCGGCTTCCAGGCTCATCATTTGCATTATCAACTTCAAAATAATTATTAAATAATACTCCTTTTGGTAATGTTTTTTTTGTGTGTGATTTAATCTATTTAAATGAAAGCCTGCAATAAAAATAAGTCCTATTGCTATCTATGTTTTGTTTTTTGATCAAATATTCGATTGATTTTTGACTTTGTTGCCATTCACAAAACAAAAAAAAATTATTGTGAACTCTTAATTATTTTTTTGCAGGTTTTCAAGCTGAGCTATTTCCTTTAGGAAAATAGGTGGGACGCTGAAACAATTGAAGGAAAGAATCGATTCATTAAACAAAAAATAAAGAATATTCAAAACAAGAGGGGAGCAGATCATAAATTAGATTATTTTGGAAAATTAACTTGGAAGAATTGATAGAGTGGAGATAAAGAACGAATTATGAGAAAATGAGGGAGATTTACGGTTTAGAAAGTTATGCTGATCCAATTGAATTAGCAATAGATGAGAAAAAATAAGATCATTTTTCAGTTGAGAATCAAGTATATGTGAAAAATATTCTAAAATACTACCTCAATGAATCTGTTATCTCTAAATAAATTAAATCTTATTTTTTGAGTCTCTACTTGTCTGCTTATTGATCTAAGTGGAAATTCAATAAGAAATCTTATCTAAATAGCACAGTTCTTAGAGTAAGTAAGCCCCTATTTCTCTGGAAAGGCCCATTTTATTTGGCAAAAATATATTAAGCAATCTGGTGGGGGTTGCTTTATGGCAAGGCTATTTCCAATAATAACCAGGGAAGCATTAAAAAAAGGCATTTCTTTTCATGTTTTACAGGAAATAGCCAGAGATCGAGCAAATTAAGAATGAAACTCGCAATACTCTTATAATAACAAATTAGATGTTTAGTGACTTTTATGCATTTAATTATGCCCATACACGACATTAAATAGTGAAGAACTAATAATAATTGATTAGCATTTTTTCCAGAAGAATTAATAGGAGGGATTGCAGAAATAGTGAAAGAATTTAATCATACTTGCAGCTGATCTTTGGGTGGGAATTGCAGAAAGCTTAAGGAATTGCAAAATTGAAGAGATATTTCAAGGGGAATCCACTCAAAAGATTAATAAAAGTAATATTTTAGTTATATCACAAAGAAATCAAGAAGATATAAAATGAGATCTTTTAGTGGTTCTTTGCTACTGCTTGTCTTAGCAGTTTTGACTTCTTCTGCACTTGCTGCATCTTCAAAGCAGTGCCGCGCACTTGTGCTGTCTGCTGGAGGAGACTTGGGCTCCTTTGAGGCTGGAGCTGTCTCAGCTATTGCCAACATTGTCAATGCTCAAGATATTGAATATGATGTCCTTACCGGTAAGCTAAAAGGGTTGATCAAAGGAGAAGATTGATACATTTTCGTTGTGCTTCATTTTTGAAGGGTTTTATCTAATAATCTGTGTGTTTCTCAATTCCTAGGTATTTCTATTGGCAGTACCAATTCCTTGGGTTTATCTTAGTTCCCTAAGGGCTAAGAGAAGGAAGCTGCTTAATGGTTAGTTAACTTATGGAAGCCTTTGAAGCGTACTGATATCTACAAGAATTACAAGGGTGGTTTAGTTCAAGGTTTGCTCTACGAAAGGGGTCTATTTGACAGCAGTCCTTCTTTGAGCTTACTTAAAAAGGTCATCACCAAATAGCCTCAACGTAAGCTTAACATTGGAACATGCAATCTCAGAAACGGAAATCTTGTGAGATACCATGAGAATCTCTCCGTTCCCAACCTAATCGAAGCTGCCTTAGCTTCTGGATCGGTGCCAACATTCTTCCCTTATTCCACTTTCGATGATGAAATCTACGTTGACGGAGGCACTGTAAGAAGGAAAGTTGATAAGTTTAAAACTAGTTCTTCTTTCAAGATACAAAATACAAATATTCTTTTACACAAATTATCAGAAATTCAATTGATTATCAACGCGAATGAACCCAATAAATTAACAAATCTAGTTCTGATAATTAATTATCTTTTGTTGGTTTCTTCCTTCAGACAGGTGTTTTAGTCGATATCAGTGGAGCAATTGACAGATGCAGAGAGATTGTGGACGACGATGCAAACATCACTTTGGACATCGTCTTCGTTCAGTTTGCTCAGCTTGATTTCTGGTCCACCAATAAAAAACAAAAGCCTTATGATGTTGCATAAAGATCTGTAATTTACCTTCGTTTTCTGAATTGAATAATAATATTAATTTTTTGGAAATTTAACAAAATCTTTCCCATAGAACAACATTTAGACATACACTAAGCACTACAGAGAATACATTGAAGCTAAAGACTTGAACCCCAGCATTAACTTCAGATACATCATCAAGCCTTCTAAAGCACTCTATATGCCTAGCTTGCCATTCGTAAATTGAAAACTTCTTTGTCTAAAAAGTTGTTAAATTGATTGTATTTTTCGACGTCGACTACAACAGTTATTCAGTAATAAGCAGATCACTGATATGATTTAAAGAGGTTACGATGATGCTGCTGCAATCATCAAGAGCAACCCCAATGGAAACGGAGATGCATTCTATGCTGAGTCAGTTTCAGCACTCCACAGTGAATTGAAGGTTACAAGTTCATCTCTCAAGGAACACGCAGGTCATATGAATAACCGTATCAGACACTACAACAAGCTTAAAGCAAGTCTTCTTATCTGAGGAATTAACGCAAACTCCTTGCTAGAGAATAGTAAATTTGGGAAACTGCACAAAAATACTGAACAAGACGAGTAATTTCTAATATTTCTCTTGGGATTATTCCAAGCTAGATTCATATTAATGTGTCACTATTCATCTCTCTAAGCGTACAAGATTTATAACAAAAAATAAACTATTATAAACAACGAGCAAACAGACATGAATTCTTATGGGAAAAAGCAAAAAAAATTAAATAATCATTATTGACTTTAAAAGTTAGTAAAATCAATAAAGATATGTATCCTTTGCCCATTATTAACTTGCTATTGATATTATTATGGATTTTCTCATAATTTTCTTCTCTACCACTTTTGGATTGAATCTCATGATAGTATTTTAATCTATTTGTGAGTTTGTGGGTTTTCAAAATGTTTTAAAAGCTTTTAAAGTTTGTCTGCAGTTAATCATCAGAGACCTCCTCTTCTACCAGCAAGGCCTCATGAAACTATTTTTTAACTTAAAATTTTACAAGAAATAAATAATAATAATGCATTATATTTCTTTTTTTCAAAAAATTATTGATTTTCTTATCTCCCTTTCTTTTTCGAAGCACTTTCTTTATTTTTCAAATTATCTCAACATTCTTCTCACTACATTCTTTATTCTGTTTCCTCTAAATTTCCATTTTATTTTCAAAAATATTATATTATCTAAGAAGATTAATCATCCTTGCAACTTCTAGTCTTCTACTATGACCCATAATCCCTCCAAAACAGTCTACATCTAATAATCTCTTAAGACTTCTCCAAATAAAAACAAATCTTGTTTTATTGGTTACCACTTTGAAATAACTATGCAGCGGATACCTAAGGATAAGTATCATTTATTTTACTATATTTATCCTTCCTTTTTCTTAGAAAACTGAACAGACATTACCACGCACACACAGGATTATTAGAAAGGATTCTTTATTTTCTTTTTTGTTTTTTATTTTATTATCCTTTTTTTGAATTTTTTTGGTTACTTTAATATTTTGATTTTGATTTCTTTTTCTTTATTAAATTAAGATCGTTTTTGAGGGCTTCTTTCAACAAAAGCCGTTTTAATCCAAAAAAATAAAAATTAAACAATCCTCATTTTTTTCTAACACAAAAAATAATCCAGTTCTTTCCAACTCTTTTCAAGACATTCCCAAAAATATTTTCAGAAACTCAAAAACAGAACAATTCAATTAGCTTCATTTCTCACTCTTATATTTTAGCAATATGTTTTGAGGAAAGTAGATAGTAAGCTATTTGTTATTCTGAGAATATCTCATGTTTAAAGTTAACCAAATAATCTAATAAATATTCAGAATATAGTAAAAGCTGACAAATCAAGAAATTTTCAAGAGTGGGTGTAAAAAGAAACAGCGAAGAAAAGATGTTAAAATAAAATACGCACATAGATATTAAAATCTATTAATTCTTTCACATCATATGGAGTTTTTAGTTTATTAATTATTGTTATTAAAATTCGTTTAATTTAAATATTTTTGCTCATTTTCCTAAGTGTCTTTGATGCGTTCTTCGAAATAACTGATTTTCTATTTGATTTCCTGCATTTGTGTCTCCAAAGAAGCGATCTTTTCGTTTTGTTTTGTTTGTTCAAAATATCCACCCTCATAGTCAAACTCTTCTTAGATTTCTACGGTGTCTTCTTCTTCGAACTTTTCAGGTGTTTCTTCAATTTTAACTTAGGTTATTGTCTCTTCTATTTTAACTTAGGTTGTTGTCTCTTCTATTTTGACTTAGGTTGTTTTCTCTATTTATTGCTGACATGCTTGATTTTATATGTTTTTTTGACCTTCTAAAGCTAGTTACTTTTTTTCCTTTTTCTTTTGAGCTTAGGCACACTTTTTTCCCAATAACTTCGCTTTCTTTTTGGCTTGTTTGACAATTTGTTTCTCTTGCCAGACTTAGAATGCTTTAGATTTCATAGTAAATGTCACGAACATTGCACAAAGTTAGTCAGCAAGGGGATCTGTTTTGCCCATTATTTCTAAAAAAGCAGTTGTATATAGATCTTTTTGATTAGTTTTCTACTTTTTATTAAATATTAAACACATAATTCTTTCAACGCTAAGGAGCTAATATTTATCGAATGAGCTATTTTCTACAAGATTTCAAATCAAGGTAGGTAGGGAGGAATTCTTCTAGAGTTTACGGGATAAGGAAAAAGGGGGGTGGAATGTTAATTACAAAAAGAAAAAAGGAAGTAGGTAATTATTTGTTTGATTGAGGAATTTATTTTTCAAGTGATGCATGAAGAAAATAATTAATTGTTGGCATTGGTATTTCAATTTTACCTTTAATTCTTTGATAGCCCTGCAGCTTCTGAAAGCAGACTTTAAGGTGGAAAAGCAAGAAGCTTTATGCCTTAGAAACTAACTGAATAATCAGCGAAGCACATCTATTAGATAAAATAATCAATAAATAATAAAATACTCATATGAGGGAAAATATGAAGGAGTGATTTTTATAAATTGTAGTGATTGTGAGAGGCAAGAAATAGAAAAGAGAAAGAGAGAAGGAAGAGAGGAGAGGAATAGAAGAAGCTAAAACTCCAGAAATATTAATTAAAATAAAAATAAATTGCAATTTATTGATCTACTGGTTAGTAATTACTGAAATCTTCGTTTTTCTGAACTAACGGAAATTGTTGAGGGTCGAAACATGGGAAAAAGGAAAAATCACTTTGGCTTTTTTAAGTCTGCTGTGAAAATTATTCATATTTTAGCAGATTTAATACATATTTCAAAAATCTCTGGCAAATACATTCTCTTATGATTTCTTAGTCTTCCAACAAGGCTGTAATAAAACTCAAAATAAAAGGGAGAGATTATCTTAATATCTTCGAAATTAATATATCCCTCGCATTCATTGAAATATCTTTTAAAAGCTTGAAGGATTTGAAATTTTATTAATTTGTATGTGTGCTTAAAGGTAAATTATTTATTACTAATATCTAATAAGAAAGATTCAGATAAGTGGAACTTACATTGCAGATACAAAAAGCTAAAATATTAATATTGTGAATCACTAAAACTAAAATATAAAAGAAAAAGAGAATATAAGAAATTAGGTTGAATGGAAAGAATCTGCTTGAAAGAGTAGGGTCGCATTTCGTTCTATCAACTGTTTTTTATCACTGTACTAAAAATTGAAATTAATCGATTTTAATATGAAACCTTGAGTTTTCTCACTCAAAATAATTTTCTTGTGAGCTGCAGTCATCATCATCATTGCCATAACCGATCACTTCAATTGGGTTGAAGGTTTTCTCAGCTGTTTCTTTCCGAGCTACTTTTGAACCTGAAGTTTAGCCAAAGTCTTCCTTTTTAATAGATCCTAAATCAAATTCATTTTCTTCATCTAAATCCATATTGCTTAAGCCATTTCTTTCTGGTTTTTTATGACTATTTTCCTATTATTTCAAAGGAGCATTGCTGCTACTGTTTTTGTCTTTCTCACAGATATGGGTGAGGCTGTTGGTATTATTTTTTATTGAATTTTATGAATTATTACTGGCTCCTTGATTGCTATGAGCTTCAAGATCCTCATTCGACAATGGGTTAATCAGAATAAATTCGTTGTTTTATTCATTATCTAGACCATTCCCCTTGCTGTCATTTTAATCATTAGCTTTTTCTTGGAAAGCCATGATGAAATTATCATTGAAATTTATCTCTCCAAGATCGAAATCATCCTGATTTTCTTAAATCACGTCATCGATTTGCTAGATCTAACTGTTAGCCTTGATGATCTCTGGGATGGTTTCTATGAACTTCTTCTGCAAATGCTTGAGCCTCCTTTCTTGTCTCTGTTTCTTAGATTTCTTCTATTTTTTATCATCTTCTGCTAAATCGGGGTGATTTGGCTACCTTTACGATAAAGGCACTGTCTCATCCTTCCCATCCGAGGAAGGATTTTTTTCCATTTCAATAATAGCTGGAGATAACGAAGATGACTTCTATCTCTAAGGGCTATGAGATTCTTATTCTTTGAGCTACGATTCAGATTATTATTTTTCTTCTCCATTCAACTCCTTGTGTTGTTAGTTTGTTTTTTCAGGTATTTCCTAGAAAATAACTGGAATCTTCTCATCACCTTTCTAGCTAGCATCGCCCCCATTTCCCCTGATACTTGTCCTGTTGCGTTCAAAAAATAATTAAAAACCCACACACAATTCTTTAAAACTGTTTTTCAATTTCAAACCCATGAATCAATATTTACTCTTTCCTAGGAAACGATCCCTCTTCTCCGTCTCCTTCTCGTCCATGAATACTTCCTACTTTTTAACTGATACTCCTCTAACTTGGAATATCTACGCCTTTAGTTTTGTTGATTGTTTGGCTATTTTTTCTGCTCAGCAAAGATGATTCTTCTTTTTAGGTATTCAAGCCTGGTTTACTCTTGATATCTTCAGCATGCCTATTAATTTCCTGCTCCTATTCATCATTTTGTTCAGCTTCAGTGATTAGTTAATTGTTTTGTGTGTGATTTCTATCTTCGTCTAAGATTGCTTTGGATGAAACTGGCCTATTTGTAGAGCTTTTCATATCTCGATCTTCTTGGATAGTTACAATGCCATGAATATTATCATCTTAATCTGCATTTCCCTTTTGATTTTCTTCTCCTTATTCATTTTATTCGCCTTGTCCATTCATAATAGTGGATCTTTTGATTTACTACCTCAATTTATTGGTTAGATTTCTAATATCAAATACATAATCATCATCTTTTCTTAAGAACTTATTCTTCCATTGCTTGACTTTTCTCGTCAAGACTATCAATAGAACCATGTCAGCACTAGTAAATTCAGTGGGTTTGATCATTCCGTCACCTTTCAAATGGCTTTTGACAATCAGATTTTCAAGCTACCCCCTAAGGATTTCATCTTCTGGCTCCAGACTAAAAGAGGGGGGGAAAAAAATGTTAAAATCTCCCTCAATATCTTCCAAAATAAGCCAAAAATATAAATATTTCTATGTAGTTCATATGCTTACTTAGTGATGCCATATTTGATCTACACTGATATCTTTGACAATGCTATGACGACATCATGAAATTTATAGCAGAATATTCTATTCACTGGATCTTCAAAAATCGGAATATTTAATGTTTTCAGAAACTTATTCTTATTCGAAATATCTCTAAGTTCTTCACTTTCAACCCCATAGATAATCGCGATCTACGAAGAAAACTACCAGAATTCCTTGTAAGAAATATACCCTTTTCCTTCAGGATCATAAGTCTTCCATAATTCCAGGACATCACCAAGTTAATAGTGATTAACAGCACTTTCATCTGCACTGAATGCTTCTTTGTAACTTTCTATGATGGTCGCTATGAAGATGTTCAAAATTACCAACGTGAAGATCATGAAAAACCCATAGAAAAACAGAAACGAGAATGCTGTGCCGCATGCATTCTACCCGTATTATTCATAATCCTCATACAAAACAATATCGTCTCTGCAGACAAAATTCGGACCCATGTATTTCGAAGCCTCTGATGGGATTGAATACCATGCTTCACTAGTCATGACTCTGATTAGAGCGAAAAGTGATGAAAAAAACGTCTTGAAATGGATATCATATCCATTGATGGTTTTCTGGTATTTCAAGAACGGAAAGAGATTCATGCACAGCAGCACGGACATGTACAAGAACACCACCATGACCAGAAAGATACCGAAGATCGATGAAATAGCGTATTGCAAGCTCTTAAACAGTTTTTTACTAAAGTGAAATGCTTCATGATCCTATAGAATCTCAATAATTAGATACCTTTAGCAACACCATCGAAAATCCTCAAGCTAGTGGAGAATGTTGTCATGGTATAGGTCGTTTGCAAACCGTAATTTACCCAACCAAAAGAGACAGGTAGGATATCGTAGACATTCCAATTCTCTTTGAAGTAGTCTGTGCCCATAGAGAACAGCTTAAGTAGAACTTCGAGACTCATTGCTGCAAGGCAGACTCCATTGACAGTGACCAAGTTGTCCTGAAGGCTTAGTGACTAGCGATTCGAGAAGATTGTGAAACTCAAGCAATTTGTGATTGTGAAGCAATAAAATAGAACCTTCAAGGGGTATCCAGCTATCAAATGCTGGTAAATGAATTTTCGGAGAATGTTTGTTGGGACTCTTTCCTGAGAAGAAAAAACAAAGCAAAAACATACATGATTGAAGCAAAAAAGGAAATAGTTATTATCAATATGTCTATTAGAATCTTACGACAGGGATTGGTGTGAGTTAGTAAATAGACTTCTTAATGAAGAGCCATTCCTTTTAGAATTTATGTAAATCTTTCGTTTTATGCTCTTGCTCTAACATTTCTTGCTGCGTTTCTACCACCAGCCCCACGAACATATTCAAGATGCAGATGTTCGCGATGAAGAAGAACTAAATGAAGAACACAGACCAAAGACTCTCATGACGAGTGTGCGAATGCTCCTCTTTCGAAGTAGAATCGTATGCTGCGAACATAATAGTTATCCAGCCTTCTGATGATTGCACCATAAAGAGAATAGACAAGGAATTGAAAATATTATTGAAATTATACATCGAATCAATCCAGTCACCACCTTAATCGAGACAATCCCATTTGTTGGTTACTTCCAGCTCCGTAGCGTCTTCCTCCTCTGGAAAAGAGCATGAATGCATAGAGCTTTTGAGCAGCTTTGTTGCGAGAACACCTGTCACGAATAGGAACAGCACTGCGAAGAACAGCAATCGCATCATTCTTGGCAGACATTTCATGATGGTCTTCCCGGCGAATCTAATGTCTTTTACAGGCTTCGATAGAAACGACAAGAGAATAGTAATACGCAAGATGAGCAGGAACTTGAAAATAAAGATCCTTCTCGGCCAAAAGTTGGCTGTGTAGAACAAAGAAGCTATGGAAGTTATGAAATCCACTATGTTCAAGGGACTCCTGCGGATAAAGGAGGTGTCGGTGAGTATAAATCCATAAGCAATAGATTGCAGAAGCACCTCAGCGAGAAAGACAGTTGTTAGAAAGATTGCGATTATCTTGAGAGTCTCTTTTTCGGCAGATTCGGGATCGAGAAATGGGGAATCTATGGCTAGAGTGATGCCCATGGTGATGATCGATAGGACCATAAAGAAATCGAATAATTTATGCTCCACAATGGCTTTTGAGATGATTCTAGGGGTGCTTTTGAGAGAAAAGACAAAGAACGATAGATCCTTAGGGTTGACTGGAGAAGACACTGAGGTTATTTACTGAAGGATCTGTGAAGCTAACTTAGGCTTGTTGCTAGAGCCGTTCAGCTCAAGATTTTTGGAGTCTTTTTCATTGAGAATTTATGATTTTTTCGACGATTTATGGGAGTTATCTTAGCTAAGTTTTCTAACTGCTTTCTCTACATCTCGGCATTCATTTTACTCCTGCAGCTATTGGTGTTGTTGATCTGATTCAGAAATATGATCGTACTCCTTATGGCTTTCATCATGCCTATCTTTCAAAATAGCTGCTTTGAGCTGCTGTGCTTATTTTCTGAAAGTATTAGCGAAGGCTGGGGCTTATTGTTGTTGTTGGTTTTCGCTGCCTTCTGGGTTCAGAAGCTCTGAGCTCATAGACGATTGCACTTGCTTAAGCGGCAGATGATACATGGAGCTGCCGAAATTATTGGTTTTATTATCATTATTTGAGCTGTTTCCATTGTTAAAAATGAATTAAGTGGATGCTTGCTGGAATTGTAACGCAGAGGAGTTATTTATCGAATTGTTATTCAGAAGCTATTATTATTTTTTTTGTAAGATATCTGCACACAGCGGTGAATTTATTGATATATTTGGTTAGAGAATCATTCCCTTTTGTATGGATTGCTCCTCCTCCGATTGGGTGAAATTTCTTGGACCTTGAGGGAGATTATCTAGCTATGTTCTATCATGCTACTATGTTGAAAAATTCTTCAATTAGTTCGATTCTAAACCTGCTAATAATTATTGCTGTATCCCTTTTCCATCGATCTCATCCAGCTATCCTTGTTCTGCTTATCCTAGCTCGTAGAGCAACCCTTAATCTACAATCTAGTCAAAATCACTGCTCGATTGACTTTTCTAATCATGTCTATTTCCAGATTGATTTCCAAGATGAAGGGGAATCAGTTGATTTCTCTAGATATTGAATTGTTTTGGCAGTGATGGAGACGTAGACTGCTATTACAATTGCTATGATGGTTACCTATTTTACAGCAGATTCTACTGCTAAGCATGTCTGAGTTGCTATCTATCTGATCGAATCTACTGCAATCCAGGGTGATTAACCCCAGCGATGCTCTCTTGCTTAAAATTATCATCTACAGCCAAGTGCTGAGCCTTATGATGATTATTCCCTGTCTACTTTAGATTATCCTCAAGAAGTACATGCTCCCCAAGGCTTTCTTGCGGTGTCAATAATTAGAACTTATCGATCATTCTCTTAGCTTGATTTCCATCGTTATTCTAATCATTTATGACAGTTGAATTCTTGTCATTCAATATATTCAGCGTAGAAACTGCATTTTTCTTAGCTGATTAGTACTCCGTTGTTGGTCTCCTAGTGAGTTCGAGGCTAGACCCTTTGCGGCTGTCACTGCCTTGCTGTCTGTTCTTCGAAGAAGAAGATAAAGGACTAGCAACGGAATGAGCAGCAATTTTATTAGCCTTGGGATGGGATGATTCCGAATTACTGTTGCTACAGCTATCTTGTTTATTAAGATGGTTTTGTTGATTTTTAGTTTCTTCCCCATTGTTTTTGTTGTTTTCTTTGGAGCTATTCAGTAGTTTTCCTTCCGTGAGTAGTAGTTGATTCTGCGCTTTATTGTCACCATTATTACTTTTCCCATCTTAAAACTCATTATTTTTCTCTGAAATGTCTTCTTGTTGTTGTTTACTCTCCGGTTTATCATGCTTTTCTACCTAAAACACTCTGGCGAAATAGTTCTTGCTGAAAATATTATGGAAGAGCTTCATGAAGGAATTCTAATACGGCTAGCTTAATCTGTATTCTGTTTCGTACTTCCGCAGCCATATCATGAAATGACTGATGAATATCGCAATAAACAGCCGAATATATAGAACTTAGCAGATGAGCATGCAGATTAAATGAAAAAGCACACTTTTATACCCAACTAACCTACGGTATTCATACATAGTGACATGCCACTCCTCGTTGAAGAATATCATTGTCACCGCGATTAAACTGTCCTCTAAAGAATCGTAGTTCACACGTAAATGACTTTTTTCCTCAGTGCCATCAGTAGAATCTTCAGATATCTTAACATTCGCGAAGATCTCCCTACCAATCTGAGCAAACAGCAGAATCAACACAACAAACACAATAAGGAACTCTGGAAGAGATCGGAGTGTCTAGTAGTATGTCTGAATGTAGATTTTCAGATTTCCAAACATCGAGAAACTATGGAGAAGTTTAATGCATCGAAGGATTTTCGTCCAGCGGATAAAGAGGAAGTATTGGTTAGTTGGGTTGAAGATATCGTATCCTAAGGATGGCTCTGCAATGAAGCAGAACACATGAAGGACAGAGATTGTCATATCGAGGATATTCAGACTGTTTGAGAAATATTTCTTAAATCCCTTTGAGAGGAGCTCTACCATTACCTCGAAAAGCAGGATCATCGAAAATGCGAAATCTGCTTTATTTAGATCCACATATTGACTGTCAGTTAAGTTGCCACTTTAGATGGGAAAAATAATCAAACAAAGAAATTGCAATAAATTTTTGGATATATTTTTCGTTATCTCTTCGTTTGTTACTTATCAATGGCAAGAGTTATGGAAGCACCTAGAATTTACAGGAACGTAAGCATATGAAACATCCCTGACTTGGAGAACCTCTTCACAATCAATCGCATGACTTTTAGACACACAATGAAACGTGTTCCCATTGATGAGTGCCCCTCGTATTGCTCTAGTTCTCGTTGGTTGTTGACGTTAGAGATCTAAGAGTTCAATATCATCTAGAACATACTCTTTTTCTTCTTCATTTGATTGTTGAATTATGGCAGAAAGTGCTCCATCGTCTTGCGCTTACCATTTCCAATTCTCTTGTGTTTTTTGTGGATCTTATCTTTCTGGAAGATCATGTCAGGCTTATTCAAGCTAGTGGACTTGTCAACACCGACACTGCTTGATGGTATTTTCTAGCTTTCGCCCATTTGTTTCTTGATTTCACTGCTGTCTACGAACCCTTCGTAGAGTGTTGCCAATACGATGTTTGAGAAGATCTAAGATCTTTAGAAAAAATCAAATGAGAAGGAGTATTTCAGAAAAAAAAGAAATGACTTACAGAAGCAATACTAGAGAGACAAAGTAGATACCACTGACAGTCTTATCTTGAGCTCTCCAGTACTAGTGGTTTCAGAAATATTATCACAAAACAAAATCTCAATAATTATTGCTTTTTGCTATCTTTTAGCTAAAAATATGTGCTTATTCAAGAAAATCACTTACGATGGAAGTAGTCTGTATCCACCCCGTGACCATGAGATGATTGTAGACACTGAAAAGCGCATTCGCAATATCATTGAAGTTGCTGTATCCCCATAATAAATCTTCCACTTCATATTCCTCATGATTAGCTGGAATATCATAGTCAGCTGGATTTCCACAAGTCAATCCCTCTGGACACTTTAAATACCCGCAAGTATGCTCTATTGACTCAGATGCTTCCCATTTTCCTTCCTCAGGAAACTCTGTTAATCTGCATCTACTTTCCACATGTCCCTTGAAAAACGATATGCCAATAATCGCGTAGAAGAATATCACACAAGCCAATGGAAAAAACGTCTTGCCGAGATGCTTGAAGCTTCCAAAGAACGCACTGACTTTCTTCTGTAAATCAGGAAACAACCTAAAGATAGTTAGGATTCGAAAGTGCTTGATTATCTCAACTACAATGGAATCTACACCTCCCACGGATATCCAGCTAGAAATCAGAATCAAAGCTAGGATTACTGGCTACAGAGTCAATAGCTCCTTGCGAGTTCTAATGATACCACTTTTTGCTATCCCAAGGAGAATCAATTCAACTGAGAATGCGATATTGGAGAGAATTTCAAAGATGAAAGAAATAAGATTAATTGTCAGCGAATTAGGATCTTCTCCTGTGGTCCTATAGGAGTAATCGTACATTAAGTAAGCAGCAATCTCCAGGAATGTTGCTATAAACAGTATCCCTTAAGATATCCTGACAAAGAAGAAAATAATAAAAAATGAATTGCCCAGTAAGATAACTTGTTCTTTTACCTGGATTTAAGGAGAATCAAGCAAGAACCCCTGAATCCTAAGATTGGAGCTGCTATTTCCTTTTTTTATTAAAAATAATATTCAAAACTTCTCATACAATTTACTATTTTGTTAGAAGTTGCATGAAATATTTTTTTTAGCTTAGTAATCTATTGGTCTTTTTCTTGATTGCTTATAATATTATTTCTAGCTAAACGTATTCAAATTAAAGTAAACATACTTGTGAAGTTTTCAATCGTTTTTTTTCTTTCTCACTTTTTCAATATCTTTATTACCCAAAATCTACCCCATTTGACTGTGAATTCAACAAAATATCATACCTCTCGCGGACTCACAAGAGAAAGAGAAGTCCTAGGCTAGTTGCTTCCTCCTGCAGACTGTGATTGCTTTTCTACTTATTATGTGTCTTTCTTTGATTCTGTTATTCTTTCTTCTACCTCTTTCTCTGGCGTAATTGAAGAACGATTCGATAACGTTTTGGTTATTTTCTATCCAGGTGTGGAGTTTTCAAGCTGTTTTGGGTAAATTCAAGTCAGATATTATCAGCAATGCATCAATGAATAGAATAGCTAGCTGATGATAATCACTTACATCTAATTGGTGAGTCTTCTCAATGTTCGATAGTTCCATGAATTGAGATTGCATTATTTCTGGAATCTGAGATATGCTTGGAACTTTAGCATGGCCTTTTTTGATAGCTATTCCACTTGGCTATTGCTATTAATTCTCATCTTGTTCTTCTTTACCCATTTTAACTTGTAATTTCTCTTGGATATTATGTAGTACAAATGAAGCCAATATATATCTAACTATTCTTAGCTGCTTCGCTCTCGCAGCACCTTGGAGCTATTAAGATGCTCTTCCCTTTCCCTTTGTAGCCCTTCTCTTCTTGAGCTGTAAAAGAATGAAAGTAACTTTTGTTTGTTTGTAAATTTATTGTTTGTGTTTTTTGATTTTGTTTCTCAAAGAAAGTATGCAACACACACTACTAACTAACTATCGTTTTGTCTTACTTTTCCTCTGCCCTACAGCACAAAGTCATTTAATTAAGCAATGTAAATCATAGGAATAGTGTAAATTATGAGAAAGAAGAAGTAGAATTGAAAATATGATGTATTTCTTGGGGAAACACGCATGAAGTTATCTAATTAGCACATGCAGCATTCGAGGGGAGGATTGTAAAATATGATTTATGTTTGAAAAGATTGTTATGTTAATCCTGGAGGGGAAGGAATCTTCGTATTTTTGAAGCTGACAATTAAAAAACATAACGCTAGAAATAAATAAATATACTTTATTTAGAAGGAAAACCGCTACTAATTTTAACCTACAGCTGTTTAAAAGAAAACAAATCAAAGGAAAACAAAGCCCCATTCAATCTTTATCTTGAGCATGAAAGATACCAAAGGTTGATTCAATCTATCACTGAATTGTTACCAATCTAAATTTTAGCAGAATAATATTTGACTTTTCAATAGAATTTAGGCTTGCGTTTTAAATATTTATCATTTCTTGAAGTTAATAATAATATGTGTGTGATTCAATATTTCCTGAATTCCTTAACTTCATATAAATTTTTTTTTTTGAAAAACTGTAATTCGCCCCTATTGTTTTATCTTCAAATCAAATTAAAAAATATCTAAACCATCATCTCTCATTCTATTGATTGTAACCAACGGAGTCAAGTAAATCATTTAATGGATTCTTGTCTTGATTTATTATTAGTCGTTTTTAATTCCTAAGTTAATCCATGGACCGAATATAAGAATGAGTAACTTTAAAAGCAAGCAGCTTAGGATTATTTTCTACAAAAGTAGCAGGGCTATGACATTGATTTGGATTAATAAAAGAAAGAACGAAAGAAATATGTGCTGTATGTTTGATTTGATTTAAAAGGAACTCAAGAAAATATTTGATTACCTCGTAGAGCTGATAAATAATTTGAAATTCAATAAGCACAAGCACAGATAAATACAGCTAAAGGAACAGTTATTGAAACAGATAAAATAGACTAAGAAATGAGTAGCTATTAACAGCCAAACTAAGGTTAAAAACAGCCAAGACACTCTCAAGTCGTCACCGTGTTGGACAGAAAGCCAGTTAATTTAGAAGCAGAGAAGCAAAAAGCATTGCAGGAGAGACAGCAGCTGATTGATGATTTCGAAGCGAATTTCATTTATGATCAGAATGGATAGCATAGGTTGAATATCAAAGTCAAATCTTATGTTGATGGATCCAAGTACGAAGGGCAAGGTAAAGAATAAATGAATTGATTAGATAGGAGATGTGATTTCAGATATTTGCAATGAGAATTTGAACGTGTTTTTATTGTTGAAAATAATTTAGTTGTGAATGACAAGCGCAATGGCAAAGGCATTTATCATTAGTAAGATTTATTAGCTTTGCTTGACTAAGCAGCCAATGTTTGGTTCCTTTGACTAACTGATCTATTTGATTGTTTTGAATACGTGCAGCGCAAATTAAGATAAATTCATCGGCGATTGGAAGGATGACAAGTAAGATGATCAAAAAATTTGGAAATATGATCCAATTCACGATCATTTTATTAACTTTTATGTCTGTTTTGTTTTTAATAGATTCCATGGCTTTGGTATTTACATATTCGTGAATGGCGAGCGCTACGAGGGTGAATTACGTGATGGAGCTAAGCACGGCTAAGGTACTTACAAGTATGTGAATGGAAACGAATACAAGGGAGAATGGCGTGCTGATAGAAAAAACGGTCATGGTGTGTATGATTACTACAGCACTCAAGAGAAATATGATGGATAATGGCTAGATGGAGAAAAGCATGGATATGGAGTTTATAACTATGCTTATGGTGATAGATATGAAGGAAATTGGAAAGAAGGCGAAAAGAATGGAAAAGGAAAGCTAGAATATGCTTCGGGCTCAGTTTATGAAGGGGAATGGCTTAATGATAAAGCACATGGCTCAGGAGTGTTTAGCTTTTCTAATGGAGATCGCTATGAAGGAGAATGGGTCAAGGGGAAGAAAGATGGGATTGGAAAAATTAATTACACTGATGGATCGAGGTATGAAGGTAAGCTTGATTGATTCACATTAATTCTTAGTATAACTCACTGATAATTCTTACCAGGTGAGTGGAGCAGTGATAACATCAACGGCTAAGGGTTATATTACTTCCCAAATGGTGATGTCTACGAAGGCCAATTCAAAGAAGGAGAGCGCAACGGAAGGGGAATATATTACTACGTCAGCAAGGATAAGTAAGAGAGAGATCTAGGGTTTAGAGTTCATCAATGTGGAGTTAAATATTTACTGTAGATTTGAGGGCGAATGGCGCAACGATAAGAAGACTGGCTAAGGAGTGATGTATTTTAGTAATGGAGATATCTATGAAGGGGAATGGAATGAAGGACACAAGAATGGAAGAGGGGCTTATAAATTCGCTAATGGTGACTCGTATGAAGGATATATTCAACAAGACAAGAAGCAAGGCAGAGGAATATACAAGTGGAAGAACAACGCAAGAGTAAGAAAGAAGGGATATTTTTAGAAAATATTGTAGAGTTTAAATTGGTGTTTGATTTGAATTCAGTACAACGGAGAATGGAAGGACGATTTCATGCACGGAAGGAGCGCTTTCACATTGGAAGATGGACTGACTGTGCAAGTTGAATTCGAACAGGATAGAGTCTGTGCATGAGGAGATCTTCATCCAAGGGGAGAAAGAAAAAACTTAATTAATAGAAGAATGGAAATAGGAATAAAATGAGAGATTTAGTTGCCGCACTTTGTTTACATATTTTTCCTATTTTTTACAGCTGCAAAAAGGGCTTTTTGTAATTATTAATGCTAAAATCTCAAATAAATTTATATTCATCGACTTATCAATTTTATTGATTCCAAATTTGACTACTTTTGAGTGCCTTTTCAAAAGTAAAAAAGTAGATTTTGAACTTGTGAATATTAGCTAAATTCAATAATTCTCTTAAATATTTTGCTAGGATGAACAGAAAGACCAAGTTTTTTTAGATTATTCTTATTTTTGGTGCAACAAATCAACTAATTAAGAGATAAAAATATGTATTTATAAATGAAGATAAAGTTAACGTTTATTAGACCAAAATATGATAATTTTTCGATGCTGGCTGGTTCCTATTTTTTAGATTAAAGAATGAGGGTGATTTTATTATTATTATTATTTTTATTAAACGTGTTCTAAGAGCAGTTAAAATTCTCTCAAGCGACCTGCGCATCCAGATCTATTTGTCTCTTTTTTCGTTCTCAGTGTTATTAGATCTCTTACTCTTATCTTTCTTCAAGCTATATTTGTGCTTGTATTTTGCTTAAAAGATCAGCTTTAGAGAGGCCATGTAGTTTATTAGCAAGTCCTTTGAAATGAAAGGCATCTTGTTCCCCTTCAACTTTATCTATGAATTTTCTTTTCCATTGTTTGACTTTACGATTCAAGACGATTATCACGATCATATCTGAACTTGTGAATGGAGTTGGTTTAATCAACTATTGACCTTTGACATCGTTTGGCTCGATTTTCTTATCCAGTTCTTCTCGGAGTTTCACATCGTTTGTCTCCAAACTAAATAAGATTATCAAAGAAAAAAGAATCAATGGGATTAAAGTAATAACAAAAAAAATCATTTCGTGATTTACTCTACGACACCATATTTGATTTAAACTGAGACTTTAGAGAGTCTAACAACGACATCATGGAATTTATAACAGAATATCTTATCAACTGGATCTTCATACATAGGTATGTCTAATGTTTTCAGGAACTTATTCTTATTTTCGATATCCATGAGTTCTTCATTATCCACACCGTAGATTATTGCTATTTATGAAGAAAACTGCCAGAATTCTTTGTAGGAAATGTATCCTTTTCCTTCTGGATCGTATTTTGTCCATAATTTTAGAATATCATCAAGTTAGTAGTGATTAATCGCACTTTCATCAGCATTAAATGCTTCTTTGTAGCTTTCTATGATCGTCGCGATGAATAAATTTAAAATCACCAGCGTAAAGATCAAGAAAAAAGAATAGAAAAATAAATTCGATGCTACAGAACCACAAGAGACATACCCGTATTTCTTGAAGTCATTGTAATCATACATATCGTCTCTACAGACAAAGTTAGGGGATTGTTATTAGCTCGCTTCGGAAGGGATGAGATACCACATTTCAAGGGTGACTATACGGATAAGGCTGAAAAGAGCTTAGAAAAAAGAATGAAAATTTATATCATAGTCATTTATGGTAGTTTATCCTTTAAGATAAGGGAAAAGATTTAAGGACAAGAGAACTGAAGTGTAGAGGAAGACTATGAGGATCAAGGATACTCCGAAAATCGAGGATAGGGCGTAATGTAAGGATTTAAAGAGTTTTCTGAATACCAAAAAGTGAATAAATACGCGATAAAGTCGTAGGAGTTACAAGCCTTTAGCGACACCATCGAGGATTCTGTAGGCATCATTGAACATGTGGATATCGTGATTTAACTGATAGTAAAGATTTATGCTTCCTACAATGAGGATAAGGATATCAAAGATGTTCAATCGAGATCTCCAGTACCTGCGATTTAAGCTAGTGAGTCTGCAAATGATTTCCAGTCCCATCATCGTTAGGCATATTAAATTAATGTAGTCTAAATAAGATTGAGTTGAAAGACAAAAAAACAATTGTTGATAATAGTTAGAATAATTGAATCGAAATTAAACTCTTGAATTGGTTTATTACGTAATCCCTTGAGTTCGTCCTTGGGGATTCTGTTCCTGAAGATCATAAACGAGATTGCATTAACGATCGAAAACGCATAGAACATCAGATTCAACGCATTCCCACTGATCATGTGGCGAAACAAAAAGTTCCCGAGGAAGTGCCCAGGTTCAAAGTCCTAATCGAAAACAGGAAAAGAAATTGTTTTCCAAAGACAATATGATCTAGGATCAATAATAATTTGCTCCTTTTCCCACTTTCTTTCTTTCTGTTTCTGAATTACTTTTTTAGTGGGTACGAGATGATTAATTGATTTTTTGATGAAGTACCATTCCTGTTGCTATTTTGTGAGTATTTCTTCACAATTTTCTTCATAGATAGGAGCTATTAAAATCAAATAATGTTACTGGTTTTATTTAACAATCAATTAGAAAAAGCAAACATTAAGGTAGCATTCTTGTTAAATACGCTTTCTTTTGATGTGATATAACAACTGAATTAAATATTAGAGTGACAGTAGGCTTCTCCTGATGATTCGGTACATTTAAGCAATATTTGTGGTTAAAAGGAATTTGAGAAAATTATTAATTAATAAATAAATCCTAAAATAGTATCCAATAAAAGGAAAATATTACACATTTGAATCTATAAATGATCTTTTTTGAAATCTCCTGAAATCATCTTTTTTGCTTCCTTTGAAGATAACTTATTTGCCCAGAAGTATTTCTTATCAACTCCTGCAGCATCTATGAAAGTATTGTAGTCTGCCTGGTGAGGAAATATTTGTGTTT
>Ga0302285_10000454_pt1 | contig 22967 bp, 20 predicted proteins | sample III_Fen_E2_2_FD_200455 | JGI IMG/M metagenome (GOLD analysis project Ga0302285, IMG submission 200455) | Peat permafrost microbial communities from Stordalen Mire near Abisko, Sweden - III_Fen_E2_2 | ecosystem: Environmental > Terrestrial > Soil > Wetlands > Permafrost | place: Sweden: Abisko... | reverse complement strand
TGGAAACATGAAAAATAGCTCGAATTAAGATCTCTTTAATAAAAGCGACAAATGAGTATCATAAGGTAGTTTTAAAATGTTACTTAGAAGAGCAATAAATATCATAATAGGTAGTTGAAGAGTCATATTCGCTATGAAAATGAAGGTAGAAGATTGACTTAGAGAGTATGCCTTGAAATCAACATCAAAGGATGTTTTTGAGAGTTTTAAGGATTCAATAGAATCAATATTTTGTCAGAAAAGCTTATTTTTATATTATTAGAACTGTTTTGTTCTTGAATTTTATCTTTTCTCTCCCCCGTCTTTTCTATGCATTTCTTAGTTAATTTTCTATATAAACTTGTTACAAAATGACCTGAATCCATTATTGAATCAAATTAGGCTTTCTACTTCTAAATTAGGTGAATATCAGCTCAATCGATTCATCTTTAAAAGGCATCTAAACTAAACTAAACAAAATTAACTTTTTTTTGTCTTGCTAGCTCAAATAGCCTTATCATCTTACAAATTGAAATCAGTTCTCTTTATATTAAATCAGAAGAAACATTCACAACAACACAACTTAACCAAACAATGAAATTAAGTTTGAGCCATAATTCTTGCATTTAGATAATATTCCTTTAACTTCTTCTCACTCAAAATCTTGTAAACTGCTACAAGGATACCGAATGCGACTATCCATATTATCAATGCTTGGATGATAAGGGAGACTGTACTTATTACAAATCATAATGTGCACAAAGTTGTGATAGCGACATCGACTGTCTTGAATATAAATGCTGCAGAGACAATTACTGTCTAACTAAGTTTTATTGTCCAGCTGAAAGTACTTCCTCCTCTAAAACCAGAATCTCACTAGTTATTTCTTTGCCAATTATTGGGTTTGTTTTGTTTATGTGCGGCTTATTTTGGACATCGATTGGTCGATGCCTTGGATATATTAAATCAAAAATAACAAATTCATCAAAAAAAAACTTAGTTCATCAAGGTCGTAGAGTGCAAAATCTCTAAATATAAAACCCAGAGAATGTGATCCTCGAAAGGTCATCAGATAGAAATCCATTCGAAGAACAGTAAAACATTGTCTAACAGCAGAATAATCCTCCAATTGTACAATTAGGATAATTCAATATGGGATAATCTTCAGAGATACCAAGAGGCATGGCTTATCTCCCTGATCCTGTATTTGATAATGTCAATAATTCTAATAATAACTAATCTTTAGTAGTGAATCCAATCCAAAATTTCAACTCTAGATAGGTAATAGATGAAAATAAGATAATCCCTATTAATCTTGAAGATAGTATTCTGTGAAAAAAAATATGATTGCTATCTACATCAGCTTACAGTTTATATCAAAGCATAATAGAATACAAAAAGAAGATTTCAATGTGCTCGAAAGTCACAAGTCTTCTTAATTAGCATGCTTTTAACTAATCAGTGTTGTGATTTATGAATGAGTAAATGTGCTCGAATCTCCCACAAATCGATTAAATTACTAAGTTTGATTAGCTAATAATTTTTCTCTTCTTTTTCTTTAGATAATATCAATAACTAAAATGGTTTTTATTTGTTTAGGAAGATGTTCACTTTATTTAAGGCATCATCTTTGATCTCTTAAAGTATTCAAAAACAGCAATAACAGTTTCTAATCATCTTAAATTATTAAAAAGCACAAATATGCGTGCTATGCTCATTCCTTTAATCATTCCTAAGTATTTGTTTCTAAAGTAACATGATAAGCAAGGCAAATTACAAATATATTAGTTTTTTTGAAAAATCAAAAAGAACTTTTTCTTCATACTATTTAGCCTTCTAAGTTTGAGAGCTTACATTGAATTAAATAATAACTCTTCCCTTCCCTCCCATGTTGGGGAAATCAAAAAATATTATTTGTAAAAAGTCTTCAAAGAAATGAACAGAAAAAATTTAATATAAAAAAGTTTGATTTACGAATAGAATTCTAAATCAATCTTTGTAGGCTGGATCATTTTTCTTTTTTAATTTTGGGAGGAAACAATAATTAATTCGGTTTTGGCAAAACAAGAATAAACCTATTAATCCTCGGAATCATAACTTAAACTTCTCCATAAACGAAATTGGGGAGACGGAGACAGAAGATCAGGGAGTGGAGTTCAATAACAAGATTCCGAAGTGGCTTTACAAGGAGAATAGCATCTTGAAAAGTTAATTCCTGAGCACATTAGAGGAGTGCTTGAATAGTGAATTAAACGTCCAGCGTGAATGTTTTTCCAGGGGATTGAACATATCACAATGCTTCAAATTACCAATGCAAACAGCCAAAGGATTCACGAGCTTCTTCAAAAGTTCTTCGTTAACGCTACATTCTCTCTAAAACGTACATGACTGGTACCTCTAAACACAGACATCCCCCAAAAACAATCAATATTCAGATAAGTTTAATGTCCATCTTGATCATTTCGATGGCAGTAATGGCGCTCTCATTAACTATGAAATGAAGCAGTTAATGGCAGAAGATGCATTGAGCTAGTTTGTCCTATCTAAATGCTGCACTTTCTAATAATACATCAATCTTCGAAGAGCTTTCACACATAACTACGCTGCTGCCGCGTTTAAGAGTTATCTCCTTGGACAGACACCTACACTTTCTTAGATTTCCTTTGATTACGTGACAGGCCAAGTGATTGTCAACACAAATAACTTAGAAATCAAAAAAGGTAAAGTCATCCATCGAAACCCACATGCTATCAGACTCTCTAGGTCAGTAGCTAATTTTATAGGGTAGATTGGTATCTATGGAATATTCGCTCCTTCAATAGTTGCCATAGCTAAAGCTGTCACAGAAAAAGAGTAAATTTAACAAAATGAGTTTTTTCAGTAATTTTTTGAATTGTAAAATAATTGTGATTTTTTGTCCAAAAAGGCTTCCTTTCAGATTGATTTTATCGACTCTATTCAATGATCTCATGCAAATCAATGGATTTACAAGCGAAGAAGAAGAAGTTAAAGCTTAGAGAGAGCAGTTCTTTTCAAAAATCTATTGGCTTTATTCAAAAGAGTACAAGAATCTAGCAAACATGAAAGGAACTGAGATAAGTGCAAGAATATATTCGATTCTGGAAATTTATCAAGAAGCACAGCTTCAAGATGGATTATCGATTATTCATAAATATTGGTTCTGAGTTGGAGAATAAGAACATAAAAAAATGGCAAGAAAAGTCTATGATAAAAACAAAGAGAAATGAATAATTGAGACAACAAAACTTATTTTTGATGCATGTTACTTAAAGTTTGCATCAACTTCATTAGCAATAGTTATCTTCTAAAATAATTAAAAAAACCCATAATATTACAGGTTATTGAGTTTTAATTAATCTTTTTATTGCTGTGTTTTTCTCAATCCTTCTGCAATTCTCTTGAAACTATTGATAATTTTCAAAAAGAATTGATCTTGAGCTTGCAGAATTGTAAGGCACAGTCTCTTAATGTTATTTTTCCAAAACAGTGAGAAATCTGAGATGAAATAAGAGTAAATTGAAGAGGGTAGAAAAGGAACTTTGCTTATTCTTTTATTGTAAAATTTAAGTTTATTATTACTTCCCAAAGAGAGAATATGAACAAAAAAAATAATGATTTTCATTCCTAGAAATGTAAACAAAATGGACACAACAATTAATGAAGAGTAAATATATTTGAACTTATTTCTCTCTCTCCTTCCCTCTTTTTTTTTCAAATCAAAAGATTACCTTGGAAAAAAAACAGTGAAATTGATTCCTAAATCAATGATTATTTTTTCATTTCCATACCTCTAAAAAATGAAAATTTCCCATAATCTATTATCAAGCAATCTTCTTCCAAAATCATCATATTCCATCATGAAATCTTTTTCAAATTATCCAAGCAACTTTTGGAAATGGAGGGAGAAAATGATATCTAAGGGACCGTTTAGTGGAGGGATGGATTTTGAGAGAATGCTGCTTGTTAAAGTATCGCAAATCCGAACACTTGCGGGAGAATATAAATTACTTTGAAATAAAAAAGAGGCAAACACACAAAAATAAGTGCTATGAGCGTCAATGTGGAGAAAGCCAAGTAAATCGCTCTAGATTTTCAGATCAACTTCAGTTTGCGTAACTTAACACACTCACAATTCTTAGCTGGACATGTTGCTACCCAAACATACCCAGTTTATTGATATTTTATTTTTTTTGGAGTGATTTTTGGTTGTTCCAGGATGCATGTTTTTCCTCTGAAAAAGTGATATTTTTAGTCGAAATGGCTGTGTCCATCCGCGAAAAATCTTAAACCAATCTTTAAATGAACTTGTTTTTCTAACAAACTAGACCGTTTCATCGAGGAAGATCACATCAAACGCGCGATATAATATTTTGAGACTGATTTCATTGTAAACGTCGACAATGGCTCATAAGGAAATAGCCGTGAAGTTCTCAATGAAATCATCGATATTTTCCTTCCAATTTACATGGAAATCCTAGAACAATCATCCATGCAGTACGAACAGAATCAGTTCTAAAGCACTCGATGGTCGATTCTAGAACTACTCAATAAGTTGCTGATCGTTCGTAGCTAGTCAACTAATGTGAGACTGTATGCCTTACTTTTAGACATAATCAGAAAAGACAATGAAACAAACGCTGTTTTTGCTACCAAGATTCTTATCGAATTCATAAAGCAATTGACAGAATAAATCAACGATTAACAAGCTGAAATACTCCAAAAAATCAATGATTTTGGTTTGGATGCACTCAGAAATGGATACTATCAACAAAAGGTAATATAATCAGGATAAACCAATAAAGATAGCTCTATTCCTCCCGTTGATCCAAAACTTCTGGATCTATTAAACGTGCTTGCCGACATCGATAAAAGTTACCCTTAGCTCGAGGTATTAACAGAAGATCTCTACAAGCTTCTCTGTGATAAATCTAAGCTGTTCATCGATATTTCTAACAACTACAAAGATCCAATTTACAATATTTATAAAGAGCAAAGCAACAGCCTTCGAAACAAGATTTCTAGAGATAAATCAAGTGGTGCCAGTGGAGCTGGTATATCATCTCAATCCGCAGCATCTAGCTCAATCTAATCAAGTGCAAGCAAACAGCAAAACGAGAAACTTATCCCAAGTGCTGTTTCCTTATAGATCCTAAGTTAAATCCCCCTTGCATTCATCATAGTAGCTAATTTAGATCTGCAACCTTTCTTCAAGATATGCAGAGAATTTCAGAAAGTTAAACAGAATAATAATCTTCCCCCTTTGAAACCGCAGCAATCTGCATCACAAGGCTAATCAGGAGACAACAATCCCTCCGATGAGACAAATAATTAGAATAATTTATCTAGCACTGCCAATAATAACAACCCAAATGGAGACTAGCAGCAAATATCCGGTGAGACGCCTCAAGGAAACACACTAAATACCACTTCATCTAATCGAGCTTCCAGCTATGAAGCATTTAGTAGTGGGTTAGTAAAACAACTTCGCGAACTCATAAGTAACATCATTCGTGGTGTATCTGAAGTGAAGATCCAAGATGTCTACGAAGAACTTGGAAAGAATGCAACTTTAGAGTTAGTAAACGCCCTGATTAAGATAATTTAATTTCTGTTTGTACTGATCAAGAAGAACAACGATATCTAGAAGAGAGCACTGTTTCAATGCATCAATCAAGCAACTTTAGATTAAATCTTAGACGCAGATAAAATCATCGAATGCTCTATTAGTCTGATCGATAAATGCCCAGAAGAATTCTACCAGCAGAGAATTGAGGCTATGGTGAAGCTCAAGAACTTTATTGCATAGAAAGGAGGAAAACTTAAGCTGAAGTTCCTCAATATGCTCAGCAATGAGTAGAAAATGATAGGCAGCACGGAGATGATTTCGATTTACGGGAAGAATTAGGTTTTCAATACATACTTGGAAATCAACAAAAATGCCATTTTAACAGCGGAATTTCAACGATCGTACCTTCAGCATATCTAATTAAATCCACCGAGGATCTAAGATGTAACTCCATTGTTGCATATTATCAATACATAGATAGAATCACTGCTAAAGAACATCTTCGACAATTAGCTGTACACAATTATGCAAGAGCGATCGTTTGAATAAATCAAAGAGTTTTTGAGGCTCTTTATCATCAACCCAGCGAACATCAAATTACCTCGGGAAATCAGATAATTCAAGCATAATATTTTCATGAAAATCTTGCATGCAATCTAACTCAAGTATAAAGAAATCAGGAGAAACTTCCATGCAATCAAAAAGTTCATTGCCTAATTAGATAATAATAAATCAGATAGCAAAGACAACAACAACAATATTAATACGAATAAATAGTCTTAGCCATAAACATCTTCTTCTTAGACAGTTTAGTAATAACTACCTTAGGATATTATTCCACAGCAATTATAATCTCAAAAAAATCAAGAAAAATTAGATTCCGCTGATGACACGGATATCGCAGCATAATTCTTGCATTTAAATCAAATGCCATTTGCTAACATCGAAGACTACGATGATTTGGCTTGGAAGAAGAAAAGAGTCGAATTCATTGAGAAAAACAAAGTCGATATTGAATCGAACTTGCAGAGTATTCAGCAATTGCAACTTGTGCACTTAGAGATCTACAGTGATAAAGAAACATTACTCTTAAACGGGACAAAGATCAAGAAAGGAATCGATAAATTCTACATTCGAGAAGTCAAAAACAGAATTATCGATCATCTGATTGAAATCTAACGAGAGATATAAGCGTAGTTATTCAAGGAAAACAGAGAAGACGAGTATAATGCGTTTGTAAGTAAATACAGGAATCTCACAAATAATTAAGTCTAACAAAGATAACGATAACTTCAATTGTTGAATATGCTCAGAGATGATTAGCGATTGATTCTCTAAAAGATCCTCAAATATGGGTTACAAGTATTTGAATGCCTTCACGATGCCGAACACACTAACAAAACACCTTAGGATTACTCGAATATCACTAAAACTAACCATTTATTGCTGTTCATGCAGAACTTCAGCGCTATTAACGATAAGATCTCCTTCAAAGACATCTTCCAACCAAATATGGATTTAATCTTCAAATAGCTGTTGAAATACAACGACTGCAACGAGAATTGCATTAAAAGTCTCATTCTCGACCCATTTGTAGGCCCAGTAGAGAAGAATTCCCAGGGAATAGCTATCAAACCACCTAGCTAATCACTTGAGAATTCACATTTAGCTTAGATTCTCACAATTTACCTGATGCACAAACTCAACACGAACATCGAGCATATCGATCCGTTTAGCCCATTCTATGAATATAAAGATAAATTCTTCACACTTGTGCAGCAGATCATCAAGATCCCTTTGAGATCGTTTATCCGCTTGCAGGATTATGATTTTGTGTACACATATTTCAGATAGATTATCATTTTTCTGATAAAGAAAGCACACAATTCATAATATCCTATTGAGTATTTGAATATCCTGAGAACATTGTTTAGAAGTGTGTTCTAGCAAAGCAATGAAGTATCGTAGGTTGGGAATAATCTTATGAATTAATTCTTCTCGATTTGTAATAAAACGGAGGATACAAGTTAGTAAAATTCAGGAAGTACAAATAATAGTGGCTAATCAGGAGCAGCAGGGACTACAGCAGCAGCAGCAGCAGCGGCAGGAGGATCAGGGAGTTCATAGTAATAAGGATAGAATTCAAGTACCTCAGGGTAGTAGGATCCCTAATATTAGAATATAAATATTCTAGAGAATTTGGTAGCATTATTTGACACAGATATTGCGGAGATTAAATTCATTGTATGCGAGCTGATTCTGATGCTACCTCTGAGGGTTAAACATATTGTGAGTAAAGCAAAACTTCTAGGTAGACCACTTGTAAAGAGTCTGTCGCTGTTGGATCAGAACAATACAATTAGAATCCTTAGGACAATCGATAATATCTTTGGTAAGAATTTGTCTAAAAAACTAGGAATGATTTTGAAATGTACTTATTGTTTTAATTTTTCAACAAAAACACAGGCTACTCAACACAAGAAGAGATTCAAGGATTCTTTGATGACGTTAAAGATGAACTTATTGATAAACTCTATGAGATCCTCTACGAGTAGAGACTAGTAGAAGAAATCAGAAGGAAGAATTTCAATCCAGCAGATGGCATGCTTGTAAAATATCGATTTATTTACCAGATTTCCTTAAAAATGATAATTAAAAATATATTTTTTGTTATTTGCAGGACAAGAAGATTCAAAACGATCCAGTTACGTTAGTTGTGAAGCTCCTTGGTAGAATGAATCACATGACAAGAGCAACATAAATCGAAGAGAAAATCTCCTAAGAGCTTAGAGGTGTGGATTATTTAGAATAATTTGCTATTCATCTTGAAATGAAAGGCATCCACAGCGGAAAGGAATTGAAATTACCTATGAATGATATCATTCTCCATTGCATTGATATTTTTAATAAGATCATCGACAACTTCTACTGCTAGACTGTCCGCGGAACAGCAACATAATCTGCATTTTGTATCCTCAAAATTGCATTATTGCAATTCTTCCCAGATGCAATTTTCGATCAAGAAGACAATAACAATCCCTCAGAGAATTAAAATTCTTCAGCTGCACCATTAAAGCGACAAATCCCCTCAGCGTAGAAGCTATTTGAAACAGCATTTGCTTAATCATCTGATGATCGAATTGCGGAAAGGGAGAATCTTCTTGAGAAACTTCTTAGGATATTCTTTGAAATTGTTGGATTGGATTAAAAACTTACTTCCAGTTACTCCATAATAAATCAATTCAAGAAAGAAGCACAGAAGATACTTGAAGTCCTAAACAAGACGATATGCACACTCTACAAGGCTGGTGCTCCTGGAAGCAAGTAGTATCTAAGGTTTCTTACTCTTAGTGGAATCCGTAGCGCAAAAATGAAAGTAATAAAAGAGAAGAAGATGAATCTAAAAAAGAATAGAAGCCTAAAATATCTTATTTTTCTCAATTAAATTGAGTTTGTGTGTCCTTTTTCTAATAATTAATAACTTTGCATATTTTTCCAAGGTAATTTTAACTCGCGAGGAGCTTCATCAGAATAAAGAATAAGTCTGCGGGTAGATTGAGTTCGTGTAGAAATTATTTAAATCCTAGCAGGGGTATTTACTCGATGGAGAGACAGCTAGCATCATTGAGTTCTAGGAATATTATCTTTAATCAATTCTATGTGAATTATTGAGTACCTAAAACTAAAACAAAATCTACGGGCTACAGGTGATTCTGTTAGATTTCTTAGAAGAGTTCGTGCTGGAAGGCACATTGCTAAATCGAGGTTAGGCGAATGTATTAGATGTCATGAGTAGCGTCTTCGTTGTGCTGAATTAGCTTCCCGATATATTAAACTTAAAAACAACCAAGGTTTCATCACAGATCTTAGCGAAAATTTTGAAATTCTACAGAAAACATAAAGATTAATTTGAGAAAATAGCTACTAAAAAATTACTATAAATTCTCTTCAACAACCTTTTGTCATACAGGGAGTTCTCACATACTCTAGCGAAGGATTGCCTCATCAGCGTGGCTTAGATTTTAAAATGCAACTCGATTGATTTATTCCATTGGCGAGTTGACACCCCTGAATTTGAAGAAACCAATACATTCATGCAATAAGCGATGTTTTAGCAGTAGTCAATGTCATAACAAGAATAGCAGCAACTCAACCATCCAGCGAGTGCTCACTTTGCTAATCTGAATTAACTCCCAATAAGTTAAATCATCGATTAGTATCCTAACACCTACTTAGCAATGCTGCTAGCTAAAATCAAAACATCTATTTAAAATTTCTCATTGAATTACGGTAATTTTGAAAACTCAAAGTAAATGAAATATCTTGCAAATGCCTACAAATCCTTAGAATTCTTGCTTTGCGTCGATCAATCCAGGTTGCCTTTCCGTGTGTTAGTGAATGAACAACCAAAATAAGGAATCGATGATAATGTTCCTTATTTCCCTGAAAAGAACTTTAAATTTGACTAAGACATCGTTAGCATACTTCAAAGCAGTGATCTTATTATCATTGCAAATACAGAGAAAATGTCGAAACATGTCAAAATCATCGTTGAAAACACTAAGGTTGTCCCATCTGGAGGGTAGGCAATACCAGGATAACCTTCGTAATCGCAATAGCAGCCAATGAATTCGTAATTAGGCTCGTAATAATAACAATCTGCATCTTCTTAGTCATAATTGCAGCAATAATAATAGTAGTAACTCTCATAATAGCAGCAATTAGCATCTTCACAGTAAGGAAATCCATAGCGGGTACCTTAAAATGGATCTTCTTTACCATAATAAGGAAATTCCTAACAAGATGTTTCGTCGCGAGGAGCTCTACCCGGAGCTGGCGCTCAACCAGGAGTTTAAGCAGGAGGGTAGAATGCGCCTAATCAATCGTAGCAAGCGCAACAACAAGGATTCCCTAGAGTAAATTTGTTGATAATTGTTTTATTTTTTTGAGATTAATTATGGGTTTCTACTTTTAGTCTGCTGGAGGTGGTATGGGTGTGCAGAACACATTCTAGATCAATAACTAAGTTTACCTGAACATCGAGGAGTTCGATTTGAACATAGAAGACGTAGATATCCGCATGAAGGAGCAATCATATTTGATTTAGAGCATTCTGAGCTTCTTGAAGAGCTTGCTGCTCCTCCCAGCTGTCAAGAGAGTTGTCAAAACGAATCTTAAATGCAGAGACAAAAATCACTAAGATTCCAGTGACATCCTCAGCTATCGATATAAGATTGTGCTTAAGTTGTTTAATCAAATGACAAGAATCGAAAGGGGAATCTCAGAAATGGCATAATCTTGCCTTTCCGAGATGATAAGCTAAGAATCGCATCCGAAGGAGCTACTCAACAACGAAGAGAAGCTCAAGAGCATTTTGAAACCTGTGCTAATGTGCTTGTCGAATCCGTTTTCGACATTCACACCGTCTTTCCTGCAAGTGCTGAAGAAGATCTTGAAACTGTTAACTCCCTGTTTCAATAAAGCATTGAGTGATAAACTCACGAATCATTTAGACGAAGTGACAAAGGATTTATCAGTTAAATACAATCCCTAATGCATCAGTGGATTACTCAAATTATTCTAATATCTTCAATACGCATACTAGACTGCGTTCAATACACAGCCAACGAAACAAAAGGAATACATGAAGAAATCTATCGATAATATCATCGTGAATATTCATAAAATCGAAGTTAGTTACGCTTAAACTGAAGGGAAACATTAGATTCAATAAATCACACGAAAATCACTCTGCGAATTCATGAACTCAATGTCATCAAATGTCATTGATAATTACTTCACCGAAACAGACCCAGAGATCATCAACCTTCTCCTTGAAGTCCTCAAATTAGACAAGGTAATCATATCAAGAGGAATTACTTCATTTCTTGGGAAGTTTCATTTTTAATTGCTATTTTGGTTAATTAGGCGATGGTTGTCCGTGAGAGACTCACTCGAGACAGCAATCAATCTGTGATTTAACGTCTTTACAACAAAGGACGCGATAAAGAAAACAAAATCTCCTTTTTACGAATTATCAAATGTCTTGGAGATAAAAACAGCCGTCTTATGCAGAACAATCAAAGTGGTATCGAATGCGTCAAGGAGAAATTCAGTGAAATGATTAAGATCCAACGTGATCGATCAATCGCGGAAGGAGCACAAATGCTTTAGATTCCTACGTTCAATTCACAGCATGAAATCGATTATTATCTTAAGATCTTAGTGCTGTACTGCCAGCAGAAGCACACCGACATCGACACACTCTTCGCATTAGCTGATTTTATGTCGATTAGGTTACCTAGGTATACATATTTTATCTAGGATTTCTTCCATTTCTACCTGCCGTAGCATTATTCACCTGAAAACAAGAAAGCCATCTTCGAGAGGTTCTTGGACATCACTGCGAGTAACGCGGACAAAAAGGAAAGAATCGAGACAATAATAAACATTTCGTATCACATCATATATCCCATGCTCGTGCACTCTCACAAGCTTGGACACATACAACAAATCGTCGATGCAAGAAAATATGTTGATTTCCTGTCTTTCTTTGCTGTGCCCAAGTAAACAAATGCAAAAAGATATTTGAAGAACATTTTAATTATTTTGTTGTAATACAAACACACAGATTGATCTTCCCGTTTTATCGTATCGAAATCGAGATTCTGCAGTTGTCTACGCTGTTATTGCCATATATGCAGCTGGAAGTCAGCTAGTTGAAGAAGCAATTCATTCAATTTGGCTGGAAATACATGAAAGTTGAAGATAAAATACTCAAACACTTTGGATACATTTACACAAGCTAATTCATTAGGTTGTTCGTTCTGCCAGATGAAATGATCATAGGGATATATATTTCATTATTGAGCAAGCGGCAAGATGATTCGTAGCATCCACAAGATAATGAAATAGGAGCGTTATCGAAGAAAGCGCTGAATTATCTCATCCAACATTTTGCTTATAACTCGCCAAGAAAGTAAAAGAATTACTAAGAAAGTTAAATTGATGATTAATATTGAGTTTGCTGATTTGGATTCTTTTTCGTGTGTACTTAGCTGGTAGAACCAATGGCTGAAATGGACAATGAACATCTTTCAAGAAGAATAAACTCCCAAACAACCAAGCAGCATTCGATTCTTGAGCTTGTTTATTAAGAATCACAAAATATTCTATCATTTCAGGCAGCAATTTGCTAATCTCATGGTCAATTCCATGCAATAGCTGATCATTCATTCCTCGAGACCAGTCTAATCACTGCAAAACAACCGCATAGCTTGGGATCTCAGTTTTCTATGCGTCGAATGGGCCTTCATGGAGCTGAAACAAACTCTTAAAACAGCAGAGACATATGCTAGGAATAAGAAAATCAAAGCAGAATAACTTGCAGCTGCTGCAGCCGTTTCTGCTGCTCCTGGTAGCTCCACACCAAGCTTCAAAATGGAAGAAGAAAGCCAGAAAATTGAGAAAATCGAAGATTTAAGCTAAGGTAGTAGTATTTTACAAGTGCAAAAGAGCATTGACAATGAATTGCTATTTTTTTTTGTATTGTAGGCGATCTCATTGGTGATAAATGTGAAGGATTTAGTCAGCAATCGAATATCCCAGAGGAAAAAAAGGAAGAAAAACAGTTTGGTCTAGTTGATCCTGCCAATACTGATAATACAATCATAGAGGAGATAACTGAAAAGAAGTCAGAAAATCCAAGTGGATTCGGAGCTACTACTACTACTACTACTACCATCGAAGGTGTACCATCTCAGCTGCCACTCCCACAACAAGAGATCACGATTTCAAGTGAAGAATTGCTTCTGACAAAAGTGGAACTCATCGATAAATTCTCAGAAGACAACGATCAAGGAGTCAAGCTGATCATCATCCCCTTCTTCATCAAGCTGATACAAAACATCCTGCAGATGCCTGAAAGAGACAAAGACGAGAAGCAGTTCGTCAAGAAAACGCTTTATCTTCTCAAAAAGATATTCTTCATATGGGTAACAACAAATTATCGATAGTAGCACACACTTATTGTTACACTTTGTCTTCGAATTCGCACAATATTTACCTTGATTTCCTTGTAAAAATCAAGCCGAATAACGTGATGCGACACGACTACTACAAGAAGGAGCTAAGCAAATTCTCGAATAACAGCACATATTTCTATTTCTGCTAATTGAGTATCCTGAGCATCATCCTTGAATTCGAGAGCAACGAGAAGCTCTTGAATTTCTTTCCAATTGTCTATAAATTACTTGACAGTAAATAGCAATAGTCTTAGAGTCAATCATAAATGCCAGGGAATAACAACAACAACAATAGTAATAATAATAATAATACTAACAGCAATAACAGCACAAGCAATACTAACAATAACTCCAATCCAAGTGCATCGAGCAATGCTAACTAACCAGCAAACAATAACAACAACAGCAGTAGCACTATCAACCCACAAGATGCAGCGTAAAAACACAATAAATATTATCAAGCCTATTGATAAAATCAATCATTTTTAATACCCTTTTGATTCTTTTACTGTTTGCTATTTTTTCAGCTCATCTATGCAATCTTCAAACGCTTAGTAGCAAGGGCAAAACCAATCATAGCCATCATAGTCCCAATAATAAACTCCACAATAGACTACTACACTCTTGCAGAATGAGCATTCTTACGTTGTCTTGATACTCTCTACGATTTTCAAGAGATTATTGACTGTGGCATCACTGTACAAAGAAAACGAAAATGCCTCCGAATTCACAAGAAACGTACAATATTTTAATGAATAAATATACATATAAGTGTTGCTGATTATCTCTTTAATCGCAGAAATTATGCTCGATTTACTAGTTCTTATTCAGAAATTAGATCTTTAATCTTGTGATTTTTTGTGATAAAAAATAATAAAAAAAGGTTTAACATCTCGTCAAGGAGAGCATCGAATAGAATGTGAAATTGATTCACACAACGAACACATTAAGGTAGACTGGCCACATGAGCAGCTAATCGTAAAATCTGCAGATCATTAAATAAGCTCAACCAATGAGTATCACATTAGCCATCAAAGTTATGCGAGTCCTTTACGAACTCGATGAACGGTTAGATTTAGGTTTACGGAACATTAAGAATCTCGTGTAATATTAGTTAGAAAACGCAAAGCGATGCAAGCAGCCGTACGATGGATATTACTTGGTTTAAAGTAACAGTTAATACATCCATCAGTTACCAAATAAAATCATAAACACGCATATTTCTGTGACATAAAATAAAAACGTTCAATAAGAGTTCTCCGAGGAGTACGAGGAGTCTTTACTTTACAATGACGAAATGTTCGATTCTTCGAAGGTAGTCATGATGCATACCAAGCAGAATTTCATTTCGCTGCTGAGAACACTTGCGCTGAAAATTAATTACTTCCAAGACAGGGAGAATCAAGATATCAATGCGATTGTGAAGTTGCTAGCTTCGAATCTAGAAAAAATCTAAGATCTTGACATTAGAATTGAATCCGTTAATCTGCTGAAGTGCTTGCTGCTAGGAGAAAAAGGATTCGCAGATGGCTAATTACCAGTGTAGTATGCTCGAATCAAACCGATTAACTTGTCAGCAGAGAAAAAAATTGAGAAAATTATTTAAATGATGAACTACATTGCGAGAGTCTTTGATAAGAAATTTGGTCTCACAAATCTACCTTTGCGTATCACATCGACGTTGCCTGATTACGCAGCAGAGACGCTATCACTGAAAACAGGTGAAGAAACCATTGTTCGAGAATTCATGGGGTTCTTAGTTGCTACGATTAATGACAGTGGGATAAACAAACTCGAAAAGGATTATGTTAGATATCTTCTGCTTCTTTTCGCTAAGAACTCATCGTCCAAGGATTTATCGTAAGATCAATTAATTAATCTAATTACGAAATTTCAAAAGGCAATATTCTGTCTTGTTAGAATGATAAATTAGATGATTTTTTGTATTGGATATTTAAAATCCTTTTGGCTAATGGATTTTTGTTTGTTTGGTATTTGCGAACAGGTTATTCTTCTAGTTAGCAGGTGATTTATCATGCACAAGTGAGTTTAATCTCTTACTGATGATGCTAGGTTAATTCTAATCTGATAAATGCTTTGAGAGGATATCTGAAGTGATAATCAACCCTAATGCGAAGGATATAAATCTTGAAAATTTAGAATAAGATGAAGTGTTACTTCTTGGATTTAAGTTGATACTCTTCCGAATCGTTGATTGTGCTTCGAATGTGAATATTAAGCTCTCTGGCCCGAATTTCATTGATACAGCAATAGGCGATAGCAGTATTATTGGTCACAGTAATCTCAGTTAGAAAACGCTCGAGACGCATAAGGACTTCTTCGAACTCAAAAAATATTCCCTGAACAAACGAGACATCATTGAATTCTATGGGGAAATGATGACATCAGCTTAGCTCAAGTAAAGTGCTGTCACATCGTATCCTATATCAGCTACTGACTCGAATGCATAATATACATTTATTTTGCAGCAGCCGTATGTGACATACAACTGCCCAATCGTCCCAAATCTACTTATTCCAGCATTTAAACGTGTCTTCGATTTCATGGTGAAACTCGCACCGTAGCCAATCGAACTGAGACATTAAGCTATGGTACTCTTTGAGCACTCGCTACTTAGACTTAATTACTTTCCACACGTGTCTCATAACTCCCCGAATTAGTCTGTGAGACAATACATTTCCACGCATTTAGGATAAACTTTAACTGAGATAATTCTTGATGAAGTCAATAATCCAACAGGATGTATTTTCCAACCTGAAAAACTCTCCGCGATTTGCAAAGAATACGCAATTTGGAGTTAAGTGTAGAATTATCTTGAGAAAACGCATTTCTAAAAGCACAGGCATATCATTCATTCAAGGTAAATCAATCCATTGAAAAATTTCGAGACAGCAGGCTCTCTTGAATATCTTCAGCATATCTTGGGAGAGTTGAATGAGACAGACTTGTCTTACGGTCTCAAATACTATCTCGCCACTTCTCCGGAGCTGAAGAGAGCCATTTCAATTCACCAGCAGCGAGAATGGGTTGATGCTCAGAACTACCTTATTGAAAACTCCTCATTGATTCTCAGCGACACTCCAGCTGCCAGAGTGTCCTTGCAGCCCTACGAAGATTACTCTTAGATCATGGATCACTCGATCTACAAGACTCTCTTCATTGAGACGCAGAAGCACCTCAATCGGTGGGACGAGCTGCAAGCATATGCAGATGAAAACCACAATACTTTACTACGTAAATCAAATTAATAAGTTTTCTGGCTTTATCGAGATTGATAACACAATATTTTTGTTTGGCTTAGATTTGGAGTGCTTATACAACGCCCAGAACTTCGTCTCTATGAAAAAGTAGTATCAGCGATGCGCAGAAAACGGAATCAGCTGTGAAAACGCCTTCAAGTTCCACTGCCAAAGCTTGATCGAATTCCTAAGAACAACATCAGACGAATACTCCATGCGACATGATCAAAGCACTGCGCAGAGCTAGAATCTCTCCCTAGCCTTCTACTAGACTCTCAAAGAATGGACGAAGTTTCCCAGAAACTACTCAGCCGTCCACGTGAAGCATTCTACCTAATTGCAGCTTCTGATCGAATTGGAAGAAGGATATCGAGTCAGGGAAAGTAAGGACTAGCAACAAATAGCTGCATACCCAGCACTCTTCATAGAGCAGCTCTCCAAGAATGCATCCAGTCTTATCAACCAATGGTATTTGATTGCACTCGTGTGACACACACACACATTGTATTACCCACTCATTCTTGATTTGGTTTAAATAGGAGAGAGAGAATGCCTAGTAAGCACGAGAATCTAACCACTTGGAAGAACATCATCGAGCAGAGGAATCTGATTTTGACTTCAATCCACAACAAGCTTAAGGACAAAGTCAAAATCTTCTTGCTCAACATGCAGCAACTAGCTTCTAAACAAAGGAAGGCATTGCTTGCCGAAAGTGCAAATAACCCCAACGGAGGAGTTAATGGTGCAACTGCATCAGGAGGAGCACCAGGTGGTCCATCTTCTTCTGTTTAGTCAGGGCAAACAACTGAACAGTTTATCCAGTAATATTTAGATAATGACAAAATAGAGAGGATGCTAGCTCCATTTACTGATTCGAGATGGAACATCTTGAAATACCTTCGAGTACAGAGGCTGTTTGGAAACAATTCAATTGACAAGATGCCTAACCAAGATGCTAAACTACATCCAGAAGAAGTGTATCTGCGCGCAAAGCTCATTTCGAGTATCTACCGAGAGAACGAATCGTTTAATAATCTAAAATCCGCTTTAGAAACCATTGAGAAGATTGCTCCAAAAGATCAAGAGGAGTTCAAGCATCAAAAGGCAGATCTACTCAGAAAAAGAGCACTTCTCTACTGGCAAAATGGTATTAATTCATAGTTGTATCTTTTATTAAATGCTTATTATGAAACGCTTTATTTATTTTAGAGAAATACCTGGAGTCGACCGAGGATATGCAGAAGAGCATCCAGGTTTGCGATACTTACTTCAAGACTTGGAAGAGCTGGCTTGACATATGCTTCACAAGCTACTTGAAAAGAAAGAACTCCGAATATTGGGCCAGAAATGCCATGTAATTGATCCCACAGGCTTTAAAATACAAGAGTTTCAAGAGCCAACTGATATTCTGTTACGCTTTATTTGTGAGCCACATGGACCCTCAGTTCTTCGTTGAAAACATGAAGCAGATTGCAGCCGAGTTGCCTAAACCATAGCTGCTACTTTGGACTCCATTTATGTTTTCGGCTTTGCAAAACACTACCCAGCCAGATGTTGCTGAAGTCTTGACTAAGCTTCTAGGGGAACTGATCCTAGCTTATCCACAACCACTATTTTATTAGTTAAGAGCTCTTCTTGACTTGTCTTCCTCTTCACAGACAGCCGCAGCAAGCAACAATGCGAACATCCTAGCCCTTTATAATGGACTCCGGTAAGGATAGAATTCAGCGCTGCTTAAGAAACTTGAAACATTCGCTGATATCCTTGCAAAACAGCCGCTCTAATCGCCCTCCAATTTCCATTTGGAAGCTGCTCTGGCTGATATTAACAGATTAATCGAGGATTATGCTTAGTTTAAAGTTTCCAATAATAGCAGTATCCTTTAGCTCTCAAAAAAAGCACAATCAGTACTTGAAAGGTTATCAACATTCCCTTTCTTCTCGAAGGAAATCATGACATCTGCTGAATCAGGCGAGTTCGCTAAATAGCTATGCTCTGAGAGCTGTTCCATCAATGAATCTCTTCAGCTGATCAGAATACGCATCTACTAGCCTCTTCTTTCGCTCTATCTTTTAAATTACTCCTAAAATCGCTATTCCTCGAATACAATATCCTCCGAGCAGCTGCTCTCTCTTTCACAAAGCACTCAAGAAATCGAGCTCCCAGGATAATACTCTATCCCAACAACGAACTCTGCATTCAGAGACTTCGATCCCTCTACCCATTTGACAGTTTCTTCCTTTGGAAAGCAGCTCCTAATGGGATTCAGAAATCACAGAGTTACTCGTTAAATTCTTCTGAACGCTAGCAACAGCAAGCAATACAGTTACGAGATCGAAGATTTAGGCCATGACTGTAGTCGCGAGAGAACATTCTAGTAGAGCCAGATACGAGCTAGCGTCGTTCAGCAAATGCAAGAAATCATGAATATTTTGTTTTCAGTCTATCGTGAGACAAACATCAGACACACCAAAATATAAAATGCATAGAGATTCGCTTTAGTTATGCGAGGTGACAATAAATTCACCTCTGCTTACAGAGGAGCCTTGCAGTTGATGCTAACACCTTCACCTCCTTTGACAATTTCGTTTTAAGACATCCTTGATCTTTCCATCGCTAAGAACCACCTTTCCGCAGAAGAGAAGACTAATCCTTTATCAATGGACATTGAGGAACAGTCAACTCTGTCATCCCTGGATAGTTTTAATTCTCACTTAGACAGTTACAGCGGAAGCAACTACTCTCAAATAAATTCACAGATGAAAGAGCAAGTAACTGATTCTATCCTGCAGGATTTCATGCATTCAAAAGCACACAATCTCTCTGAATATTTCTCTACAAGGAAAACTATCGCCTATTCGTTCAGTAGCACTATGTTCTTCAATTATTTCTTGGGTCGCTCACTGCTCCTTGAAGATATTCGACTAGATCCTGCTTAAGGTATTGTCACCTGCAGTCAATCCAACATTGAACTGACTTAAGATGCACGCAAAATCACAGTTAAAAACATACATTCAATTAGATTGTCTCGAAACATCTCAAACTATCTTGGAGAGATGTCCATCCTAGGCATCACTGCGCCTACGTTCATCTCTATGGCCAAAGCCATCACCAGCCCTAAGTAAAATCAACATTCTTATTTTCTCTTTGTAAACCTTTTTTTGTTCTTTCTCACAGGTATGCAATGAAGGAGATATGCGCGCTATTCTTAAATGAGATGCTCATTGCTAATGGAATTCAAGATAACATTGCCAGTGAAGAATTTGGCTCTATTCTTAAGAAATTCTACGATAAAATCCTTTGGCTTTATGTTGAAGACATAAACAACACGTGGAGTCAAAAACAGCAATAACAGGCTTCACAACAATAGACCTCTTCTGAATTCCTGCATTCTGAAAATGGCAAACAGGGAGATAGCTCCTCTGTATACCAGAACGCCTACAGCAATAATAGCTAATCCCAGAGCAGGACGAACAATGGATACATGGAGCCCGTTTTTCCGAGAGCTTATACAATTCTGGAAACTGTGTAGCAGAATCAACTTCATAACGAAAATTCGCTGCACTTTAAATATTGGTTCTGAGCCAAAAAAAAAACAACAACAAACAAACCAACTCAGATTTTATTTTCTGCTTGTATTAGATAAGATAGTTCGGTCATTTAATAGCAAAAGTTTCGTTTAATAAAATAAAATACAAATATTACACTTCTATATTCTTAAAAGTAATTCCCCAAATGATTATGTTTATTATTATTAAAAATAAAGATCTTCTGAAATTAAAATTCTAGAAGGTTTTTATGAGACATTCGATCACAAAAATTTTATTGTTGTTCCTTGAAATCTATTTGAAAAAGTAAAAACATCCTTTTTTAGATTCTATTTTAACTGAAAATCCACACATTAATTTTAGTAGGCAAAGAAAGCACCAATATTCAAGTTAATCTTATTTTAAATTTCACAAATAGTGGGGATGTTTAAAAGAAACAGAGGGAAGGATTACCAATTTCAAATTTGTAATTGAGAATTGAAAAAAAAATCATAAAAAAAGGAAAGAATTAATATCTAAAAAGAATACCATTTGTGATCAAATATTTCATAAAATATAAATGGAAACTCAAAAATAAGAAGATTCTATTGAAAGGATTTCAATAACTGCATAGAATCTACAAAACTTGATGGAGAAACTACAATAAATACCTAACTATTTAATAGATTCGATTCATTTAAATAAAAGTTCGAATTAGATTGGTGAGAATGATGCAAAGTATTTAGGAGAAGGAATTGCAAAGTGTGTTTCTCTCACTTCTTTAAATCTAGATCTCAGATATAATAGTATTGGTGAGAATGGTGCAACGTATTTAGGAAAAGGAATTGCAAAGTGTGTTACTCTCACTACTTTAGATCTAGATCTCTGGAGTAATAGTATTGGTGATAATGGTGCAAAGTATTTAGGAAAAGGAATTGCAAAGTGTGTTACTCTCACTTCTTTAAATCTAAATCTCAGATATAATAGTATTTATCAGAATGGTGCAAAGCATTTAGGAGAAGGAATTGCAAAGTGTGTTACTCTCACTTCTTTAAATCTAAATCTCTGGGGTAATAGTATTGGTGAAAATGGTGCAAAGTATTTAGGAGAAGGAATTCCAAAGTGTGTTACTTTCACTTCTTTAAATCTAGATCTCTATGGTACTAGTATTGGTGATAATGGTGTAAAGTATTTAGGAGAAGAAATTGCAAAGTGTGTGACTCTCACTTCTTTAGATCTAGATCTCAGATATAATAGTATTGGTGAGAATGGTGCAAAGTATTTAGGAAAAGGAATTGCAAAGTGTGTTACTCTCACTTCTTTAAATCTAGATCTCTATGGTAATAGTATTGGTGATAATGGTGCAAAGTATTTAGGAGAAGGAATTGCAAAGTGTGTTACTTTCACTTCTTTAAATCTAGATCTCTATGGTAATAGTATTGGTGAGAATGGTGCAAAGTATTTAGGAGAAGGAATTGCAAAGTGTGTGACTCTCACTTCCTTAAATCTAAATCTCGATGGTAATGCTATTGGTGAGAATGGTGCAAAGTATTTAGGAGAAGGAATTGCAAAGTGTGTTACTCTCACTTCTTTAAATCTAAATCTCAGAGGTAATACTATTGGTGAGAATGATGCAAAGTATTTAGGAGAAGGAATTGCAAAGTGTGTTACTTTCACTTCTTTAAATCTAGATCTCTATGGTAATAGTATTGGTGAGAATGGTGCAAAGTATTTAGGAGAAGGAATTGCAAAGTGTGTTACTCTCACTTTCTTAAATCTAAATCTCGATGATAATGCTATTGGTGAGAATGGTGCAAAGTATTTAGGAGAAGGAATTGCAAAGTGTGTTACTCTCACTTCTTTAAATCTAAATCTCAGATATAATAGTATTTATGAGAATGGTGCAAAGTATTTAGGAGAAGGAATTCCAAAGTGTGTTACTCTCACTTCTTTAAATCTAAATCTCGATGGTAATAGTATTGGTGATAACGGTGCAAAGTATTTAGGAGAAGGAATTGCAAAGTGTGTGACTCTCACTGCTTTAAATCTGTATCTCAGATATAATAATATTGGTGAGAATGGTGCAAAGTATTTAGGAGAAGGAATTGCAAAGTGTGTTACTCTCACTGCTTTAAATCTGTATCTCAGCGATAATAGAATTGATGAGAATGGAAATAGAATAATAAAATAATTAGTTATCAAAGCAAAAAGATTGATTTTATTTACAGTCTATTGAATTGACAATAGTATTGAGAAAATTGAACAAGGATTTTCAAACTGTTTAACTCACTTCTCTGAAACTAAATTAATAATAATTGAAATATCATTATTTTTTTTATTCAATTCTAATGGCAAGAAAAGATACTTATCTTTTGGCACTTGATTGCCACGAATTTATTTATTTATTAAAAATAAAGATTTTCTGAAATTATAATTCTAGAAGGTTTTTATGAGACATTCCATCTCAACAATTTTATTATTGTTCCTTGAAATCTATTTGAAAAAGTAAAAACATCCTTTTTTAGATTCTATTTTAACTGAAAATCCACACATTAATTTTAGTAGGCAAACAAAGCACCAATATTCAAGT
>Ga0302285_10000451_pt1 | contig 23021 bp, 20 predicted proteins | sample III_Fen_E2_2_FD_200455 | JGI IMG/M metagenome (GOLD analysis project Ga0302285, IMG submission 200455) | Peat permafrost microbial communities from Stordalen Mire near Abisko, Sweden - III_Fen_E2_2 | ecosystem: Environmental > Terrestrial > Soil > Wetlands > Permafrost | place: Sweden: Abisko... | reverse complement strand
CTACCAGCCATAATAGCTCGCGATATACACTAACGGATACATGCTCGAAGTCATAGCGAAACTTAAACACATGAAGATGCTTAAGCAGTAGGAACGCTCGGAGATGGGGTATCGCCTTCGAGTGAGAAATAAAAGAACAGAGAGAATGAGACTACCTAGGATAATGATACCCAGAGAGATAAACATAAAATAAATGAAAAGGCTATTGCATTCGAAAAGAGCAGGGCAGATATTGTTTATGACAGGGCTGCAGGAAGTAGAAGAGGCCATTGGAGAGAATAAAGTAGCTTGCGGAGGATGATTCTTGCTTTCAGCTAGTTGAAATTTGAATTTGGTTTCTTCGGCACAGAGGCCTTTACAAGTAGATAGGCAGGAAACAGATCGAGACTCTACGCTTTTTTAGTATGTGTCTCTCTATCTTTGTTTTTTTTAGATTTCTTAGAATTTTTAAGGTTTCTCCTTTTGAAAGGTAAAAGTAAGTTCTTTCTGAACTAGTAAGTATCTGTCCACTTACAAGGCTAAACATTTGATTAAAGTATGAGGAGAGGATCTTGTTTTTATCCCCATTAAATAATATATAAGAGATACATTTTTTGGAATAATAATAGAAGTTTTGTAGTTTTTGAGGTGGATTCTGAAAATTAGATTTTTTTATGGAGAGTTTCGATGAGATTGATTTCGATAATTTGGAAAGTAATTCGAATCCAAAGGGAGGTATTAGAGTATTTTAAATTTATGCGGGGGAAGAGAGGAGACACAAGAAAATAATTTTATAACAAAAAATAAATTAAAATTTAAAGGAAGAACAAAAAATAATCAAAATATTGTTTAGAGAAAAATTGAACAAAAAGGATCTTGAAAATGTCGAGGGAGAATAATGACACATTGGATATTGAATATGAAGTTGATAGAATCATCCAGATGAGAGTTAATCCGAAGAATAATAAGAGAGAATTCTTGGTTAAATGGCAGAGTAAACACATGAAAAATGAGCTTAAAATTGATAATAAATGAGAATTTGGTTTGCTAATAAAAAGCTGATGCTATTTCTGTTTGTTTTTGTTTGCAATTCTGATAGATTGTAAGGAAGAAGAATCAACTTGGGAACCTGAAAAACACCTAGAAAATGTACAAGACTTGATTGAGGAATTCCTGGCCAAACAACAAAGTGAATCAATGAGTGGAATTTAGAATGATTTGAAGTCTAGCAAAGATAAAGAAACAACAAATCAAATTCAAAAGCTACCAGAAAGCAAGGAATTAACCAACAATCCAAGTTTAAACTGCTAAAACAACAGCAAAATGAACACATCGTCTTCAACACCCATTCCCTCTGTTGTTGCTTCCCTAGCTTCTGATTAGAAACGAAAGAGAGGTCGACCTAGAAAAATCAAACCAGATGCTGAAGATTCATCCAATAAAAAACAAAGAAAGACTCTCATCCAACCTAATCTATCTTCATCTAAAAATGTAAAAGAATAACAAATCAACTCCCATGAAATGATCAGTGAAGATCCTCTGGTATTCGAAGCCATCTCAGGAATCAGATAGAACAACACCAAGGGCACTGAGTTTCTTGTTAAATTTTAAAGTAACATACTTCTTATTGATAAAATGTTATTGATGTTTGGAATGTTAATTAAACTAAACTAAACGAAACAGATAGCCCTTCTGCGCTGTGGGTGGAGGAGACAGACCTAAAAGATTTCGAAGTTGAGATCTAGGAATTCTTAGATAAGCATGCTAAGAATTAAATTACCCAAGGGATAATAAGAAAAAATTATGATGATGAAGGAGATATAAATCAAGGAAATGATGGGAAAAACTCCAAATAAATCACTGAGAAGAATCTAAGATTGAAGGAAGCTGATAATAGTGGATTATCAAGTAACTATGAGTCAAAAACAAAGGATTGTTCTGAATTGGAGGAGTTAGCTACATTGGAGAATGGTGATAAGGATATTAGAAGTTAAACTAGAAAAAGTAAATTGATAGTTTCAAGAAATAACAAAGAAGTTAAGGGGTAAAGATATGAAGAGAAGTCATTTTAAGAACTTAGAAATATTCATTAGGATAAAGCATCCAAATAACGTAAATTTGCTAGACGCACATCTAATAATGATTTCTCAAATACCCCAGGGGATTTCAAATCAGATAATGTTGAAAGGATTGAATTACTAGGGGATCCTCGTTAGCTCATGAGCTGCAGGGTTGAAGTTACTTGGAAGCAAAGATCAGATTAAATCACTCCTTCCCCTGGAATATACTCAACTTCATATCTCCGTCGAGAATACCCAGCACTTCTTATCGACCATCTGGCTACAATCCTAAGCGATTTTAGTTAGTCTTGAAAGCACCTGCTGAAAGATTTTGAAAATATAAAAACAACAAGATAAAAATTATTTAGTAATTTAGGGACAAAGCCTAATATGCAAGTTAAGATCAATTTTAATATTTTTTATGATTGTTAGTATTCAAAAGAATGACCTTGAAAATCAATCAATTTTAAAATATATTAAAAGTTAATCTTTTTTTTTATTTAAAAAGGAAGAACATATCTGAAGAGGGACGTTTGCAAAGAGACATTCATCTAAAACTCAAAGACATCAATTTTGTACTGTATTTTTATTAAGAATAAAAAAAGAATAATTGGCAAAAATAGAGTTAAATACTATTACTTTGTATTCAGCTATTTGCTTTTCACGGGATTAAATAAAGAATAGAAATTGAATTATGTCTGAGATTAATAATATTCCTTAGTAATTCTGTTTTTTGATTGATTTACTTGTCCAAAATAGATAAAAAAACCTAGGGAAAAAATTGCATATTTTTTTATCTTTTTGTTTGAGAAGACTCATCAAAAAACAGAAAACAAAGAATGAACTTTCAATTAATCTTTTATCGAATAATCCATGAAAGAATAAATTGATACTCCATGAAGTAAAATACATTAATAAATGCACATGATTACTGGATGAAAATTAGTTAATAACATTTGCATGAATCTTTATTGCTGAAAGAGCTTGAAAATGCTACAAATATGATGAGAAAATAAAATATTACTTTGAGCCAATAGACACAATGTATTAACTGAATTTTTTAAAAGTATCTAAAATACCCTTTGTTTCAATCAAAGAGATAGCGAAATCAAAGCAGGGGAGCAAGTACAAATACACATATACGTATGAAACTAACTAATCTCTTGTGTAGTACCAAAAATTTTAGGAAATCCCCCAGGAAAAAGATGTTTCTTTTTCATTAATCTTCTTTTTGTGGCATGAATGATTTCAAGTTTTTGACTGCATAATTCTGCTGATAATCTTTATGCTGATTCCGTTGGTCTTGATGCGTATCGCTGAAGATTCTTCTGTCGATATTGTAGTTATTCGATGCGAGCAATTTGACGTTTTTATTGGGGAGAAGCTTATGCAACGATTCGATGTTCTTGGAGTTCGAATTTAGCATGTGGGACTGATACGGCTGTGAAGGAGGAGCTTTATTCAAGAATTCATCGACATCCATCATAATAGAATGTGCATTCGTCTCAAATAGTTGTTTGCGCTTCTTTTCCGCTGAGTTGTAATCTTGTAAGATATTCGGGTAGAGATGACATACTAGTTACTAAAACGGCAATGCTTCAGCTCGATTCTCAAGTAATGTCACATCAAGAGTTTTATTGATTTTATCGATGTTCTTGTAGATTTAATCAATGAAGTCCTGTGGGAAGAGCAGTGATTCGATGATACAAGCTGATTGCAATTCCTTTTCGTTGTGAATTTCAGATAAATTGATTCGTTGTAGCAGTGTAATGAACGTAGCTTAGATTGCAGTTTCGAATCCATCGACGAGATTCAAACCGAATTCGAAGACAAAGAGATCTAATATTTTCGTAAATGCAAAGCTTGAAATGATCCCATCGAAGAAACTCGTGTAGTTCTCCACCCAGAAGGTTTGGATGATTTCGGTTAAATTGTTTTTAGATATGATGTCAAGAGAAGTTTCATCGAGGAGTTATTCGTATGCAAGCACACCACGAGTGATTTTAGATTTCAATTACTGTAGATTCTCAGGGTCATGGATCTGCAGCATGTCACGGAAATGAAGATTGTACAAAGCTACGATAAACCAGAAGATTTCGCCTTCTGCAACAGTGGATTTTAACTTTTCTTCAGCAGGGCTCAACTCAACAAATTATCGCCATTCACCGTCTGCTTATGCTGCACGCTATTTCATTGGAGAAGTTTAAGCTTTATGGGTGGATTTGGTGTTGGTGTTAGTGTTGGTGTTGGTATTGGTGTCGGTGTTGATGTTGTTTGTATTATTGTTAACTTAGGTGTTATTTTCAGGGAAGTGTTTTTAGTTAATGAAATCCAGTTATGAGAGGGGTTGGTTGGTGGACATAAACGTGGGATGGAAGCTAATGAAGACCTTAGTGATAAACTAAGCTAACGTTAAATTGATCTGCTGCTCATTGTGCAAATCAGCGATTCTATTAACTTTTAAATATCCTCCAAATGCAGAAATCACATTATCTAACTGAGTTGAAAGTGCCTATCCAAGGATTTTTCGTTGGGACTCAGTCTTGATTAATGAAATCGATTTGTCACCATTAGATAAATAATACTTGTAGTTTAAGTATAATAGTTCACTGCTTCGTATTTGATTTGTGCTCTTGTCACGAGGGATATCATTATTGTTGAACGTTCTATTGTATGCTGACTAAAAATAAATTTCATGGGGTTTTGTATGGATTTTTGTGAAAAAGATATGAATAGGCTTACTTGATCTGCTGTGATGGTCTCTTTGAGTTAAAGGAAGTTATACCAATATAGTGATCTGTATGTTTAAGGTACACCACTGGAAAGGAGACTTCTAAGATCTTTTACGGAGATGCTGTCTTGCTGGGAATTGATGTTATTGATGATTTCTGCGGTGAGGACAGACTCGTCGTCTTAACCAGCTTTGCTTAAGAGCTTCTCTTGGATTTATTCACTTTTGTTGGACTTTTTTAGAAGAAAGAAAAGAATAAAAATGTTTGTTTCAAAGGAGCTTCACTTTTAGCTGATTATCTCAAAGTTGTTTACAAATTAGAAGTATTAACTGGTGAGATGCTTCGAGATGGTGTTGAAAAAGAGATTCTTGCCATCTTTCACTATGGATTCTTTATGTAAAAAAAGACATAATAAAAATAAATAAAATTGAGCTTGTTTTTCCATTTTATGATCTTTTGTGTTACTTGGTAGCGAAGCACTAGCCTAAGAGACAATGAATTATGCTAAAATCAGGGAGTTCTGATTGGATAGTTGTTCCCTTTGAAGCTTTTACAAGAAATAGTGTAGTTCAGGGGATGTGAAGTTGATTGTAGGGAGGAAACTTAAGTATAATGGGTCGATGATTTCCAACTGAGTTTTCTCTGACAGTTAAGCTAGGAATTCTTGGAAATCATTTGGATTTTTTTCTAAAACATCAGGCTCACGGAAGATTATCATGGAAAGACTTGCTTCAGCTGGATTTGCTTGAGGAGAGGGAGATTATGCGTTTAGTTTTAAGGATTATTTTGAGGAGTCATTTGAATTGATAGAAATCCACACTTTTTTCGCTATTTTAGTTCAAAAACAACAACACAAAAAGTCAAATCAAATGATAAGAAATCTCTATTTTTCTTATTAAAATCCATACTGCGTGATGGAATCGATGCCAGATCTGATATCTGAATTATCTGCTAAATTGGTTATGCTGTCTTTGCAGATGCAGAAGTCTAATTAAATGACTCAAATATCCTAATTTTCATGTAATCATTCTAAGAATAATTTAACTCTATACTCAATTATTCGTTTTCAATAGCTTCAGGTAGTTCCTATTTCTTATTCTGGCTATCTTATCCTCCAGCAACAAGTACCTTATCGTACAGTTATGAGTTCTTCTTCAGTGGTTTTAGCACCCATTCGTTATTCACTTCAGATAACTTACTTGACAATCTACACTAGAAATATTGTCTGTACGCAACCTTTGAAGTGCCATAATTCTGTTATTTCTATTATTACTGCTATTAGGGTTATTGTGGTTGGAGCAATGATGCTTTCTATTGTTATTCTAGTTCTTGCATCTGCTATTCTAGGAGTAATTTACCAATATCTGAATTATTATTATTTTCCTGATTATTATTTTTCTTATTATTTGAAATATCCTTAACTTCTTCGATATTAGATTTCCATTTCCTATTGCAAATCGTTCTAGCGATAGTATTGCCATTTATTTCTATTTCACTAAATGGCACAACTGTGTAGACAACTTCCATCACAGGACGAATAAAATTCATATTCTATGGTAAAATAACTGATTTGAAGTCAATAGTTGCTCCTTCTTCATCTTGGAATTTAGATTTTCCAATCTCAGATAATATCTTCCTTTGAGCTTCATCGTCGTCCTCTTTATCTGCAGGCGCTGATCCTTTAACTTAGACTTTAGCTTTCGATTGTAGCTTCTAATTATCATTGAATTCCTCTTCTTCCACAATTCTAGCTGACTTTTTCTGCTGTGAATTCTTCAGAGCAGCACCGATACATTACTCAATGACCTTCTTATCCAATGATTTTAGCTACTAATTATCTTGCAACATTTAAAGCTTCCTTCTTAAATCTTCTTCTTCTTATTATCTTTTCTTCATTTACTCTAAATCGCCTGATTCTTTTTACCTTTCAATAGCTGCAATTCTCCATTTCTCAATGAAATCAGCTGCAAACTTTCTATCTAATCCATTAAAGCATAGTCTTAATGCTTCTTCTTAGTCTTATTTTTTCTATTTCGCTTTTTCGCTTTAAATATTCTTGGATTTATGCATTTTCTGTAGTGACTTCAAAAAATTCACAGCGACTGCCGAACGGAAATGTTTCGCGACATTTTTCAGCGTTGTGTTTAGACTTGTTTTGGCAGATTCACGATTGATTTTCCAATAGTTAAATACTCTATTCAAACTTTCTTCTTCGCTAAAGAGTAGCACAATTACTCTTGGTTTTTTTCCTTCTTTCAACACAGTTGTCTCTAAAGTTAACCTTCCTTAATGCTTGCCTTTGTAAGTGTTCTAAAAAGAAAAATAGAGAAAAACATCTTTAGAAATTATCAATTGTTAAAATGACAAATTTCAAGTAAAATTTGAGTTGATTTCAATATCATAATCTCAAAAATCAAAAGTATATTTATGTATTGTTGCTGAATTACTTCGATTCTAGCTATCGCTTAGATAGAACCTAATAGTTTTTCCACACCGTTATCCTCTAATGTTAATTAACAAAATATTAAAAAAAGTAAAGAGAATAATAAAAAACAAAAGATTTCACCCAGTGGCTATGTGAATATCTAACATAAACTGATTAACTAAAATATTAGTTATGCTAAAATAAATATTTATTTTTTCCATAAAATTATACTGTGCTGGAAGAGATTCATGTCACGGATAGTTGTCTTTCTCTGAATAAAGCTGCCCATTGTTTATTCTAGAATCCAAAGGCAAACAAAAGCAAGTTATTAAAACCAAATAGAAATATTTTCAAGACTTAAATAGAATTATTTCATTTATTGTTTTTCATACATTTCTTCAGAAGATAGAAATGTCCTTCCCCTTCTCCATCAACTTCTTTCTCTACGCAGATCGCTGACTTGAGTGCATCTTTGTTATTGATCTCAGGGTTTTTTATAAGCGACTCCAAGCTCAGTTTAGTTATTTCCTCATTAGTCTTGTTCTCCTTTTTTTCAGAAATAAAAGTCAATCTAAAAATCAACTACATCCTCCTTTTTTCTGAACCTCGAGCTTGCAGAACGCTGTGAAGATTAGATCAGAGTATTTAGAAGGATCTTCCATTTCAGCAAGCCATTTGTCTTTGACTTCAAGTTTCGCCTTCAAATTCCCTACCTTGTACATTCTCTTAGAATTATTGTCAATATCAAGTCGATAACTAATGATTATGTTACTATTATTTTTTTATAATAACTTTTTAGTTTCTCTTTTTCAACGGAGACTTCTAGAGATTTTATCAAAAGCAAATCATCCTTAGATAAGACAATCGAAACCAGCGATTTATCTTCCCAAATAATGGATTTGCTTAATATTTTTTATTTTGTTAAGTAGTTAGTGTTTTGGGGGAGGTGCAAGGAGGGGAATAAGCATTAATTCGCTTAGTTTAATTTGGATACTCAATAGGGAGATATAAGTAACTACTACTTCATTCATGCTTAGAAATTTTTGTCAATAAAAAACAAAAATCGAAGTAATTTTTTCATTGGATGTATTCTCTATCTTGGTAATTGACACACACGCACAGAAAAGCAATTAAAATACATAAATATTTTTTATTATTTTTCCATTCTTAAATTAGCTTCAAGCACTCTTAATCTTATTTGAGATCCTCCTTATTACTCCCATCTTACTAACCATGGTATATCTTATGATTTCATTGTAGTCTATTAACTGACCCCATGTTGGCTCGTGCTTTCCCATGATAATTATTATTTTTGTTTCTGCTAATCCCTGGTGCTTCATCCAATTGGTTCTCTTCTTGTTGCTGGACATTTGCGGTTATTTACTGTTCTAAAAATCATGAATAAGCCAAATATTGTTTTATTTTAATCATTTTAAATCGATTTATTGTTGTTTTTCATAATTAACTTTATTTTCTCAACGAAAAAATGAAAAAAGCTACATACCCAATCATCTTTTCTAGAGGAATATTTGTAATAACCATTCATTTACTTTTTTCGTTTTCAATTGCTGTGGCCTTGATGAACTTTGTTATCTCCTTGATCTTGAGTTGTGTTAGTTTTAGTGTCTTTGCCATACATAACATCAATAAAACAAATGAAAAACCATACTTAATTCCTTTCTATCTCTCCTTCTCATTCTTTTCTTTACCTTCTCTCTTTCCTTCAAAACTAGCATCTTCTTATCGACTTATGCTTGTTGCGTTTTCCTTTCCTTTTCCATCGTTTTCATCTTATCGACAAATGATTTCTCGAGATTTGCTTTTTCAGTCTCAAGCACTTTCACTTTCTCCTCTAAGATACTCAAAGCTTCTTCACTTATCTTGAGCAAGACAATCATCGAAAATTCAATTTATAAATTGTTCCATAAATCCCATCCCCCTAAAAACATCTTAATCCACTTTTATTTAATTCTTTTACTTCTTCATCTTCCTCTTTAGGCTGTAATACTTTCTTCTTTCGTTGTTATTCCTTAAGCTTCCCTTAAACTGTTCTGATTTTCTCAGTACGCATTTTGAGCTCATCAATGTACTTCTTGAGTTCCTTATCTTTTTGCTTGAGTTCTTCATTCAATCGTAGATTCTCTTCTTTCACAGAAAGAAATTGCTTCTTCGCGAAATCTAACTAAAAAGAGACAAGAGATAAGAAAGATCACCAAAGATATCGTGAAATATATATTTTACTTAATCCTTGTATTCTTGGCGATCAATCTCATTTTTAGCTTTTTTCTGCTCATCGGAGATCCGTTTCAAACCAAGTTTCTCTGCATTGATTTCCTCTAATTGCTTCTTCAGTCGCTTAACTTCGTTTTCCTTTTCTGTTATTCTAAAAAATGAAAATCAATCCCTCTCTTATTCTCTCTTTCTTCATTCTACCTATTAATATCGAAGTTATATTCAAGTTATTTTTTTTTCTGCTAAATAAGTATCCTATTCGAAGCTATTAAATCAGTTTGTCTTTACAGTTCTTTCCTTCGTTATTTGATTTATTCATTCTCTAACCCTACTTAGCTACTCCCAATCCCATATCTTTACTTTTTCTAATCCTATTCTTTCACAGTAATCTCATCTAATAAAGTCGCCATTTCTTTAAGTTATTCCCTGAGATTTTGATTCTACTACAATAATTTCTCACATTACCCATAATTCCCAAATTCACTCTTGGTTTTAGCTGAATTCCCAGCGGATTTAACAGCAGGACCAGTTGTCAAGTCATTGTTGCTGTTGTATTTCTATTAAACTGGCGTTAATTCTCTGTTCTCCTTAAAATTACTTTATTTACTGCTGCCATTATTAACATAACTCTAATTATTATTGATATTTTTATGAACCTAGTTCTCATTGGATTTATTCATATTCTCTTCAGAATGCTGCTATCCACCAGCAGGAGTTACATTCTTATTAGAATTCCCTTATCGAATAGCAGGTAGATCTAATTCATCACTGCCTCTCTTTCCAGCCCTAAAAAACATATTTGTCAATCATCATTTTTGTTTCCTTCCAAAAATCCTAAATTGTCTACTTTTATTGATGTTCTTATACATCTTGATCATTCTTTTCATCTACTTGCGATGATCGATCTAGCTGATCAGTATCGTTCTCTCCTTATCCAGCAGTCCCATCGACAAAGCTGTCATCTGTTACCATTGGATATCCAGCCTAATGCATTTGCTTCTAAGGAGTTTTTGAGTTGTTCGCTGGTTAGTTTTATAACGAAGAATTATTGTTGAGTTTGCTATTCTTATTGCTATTGCTTCCGCTGCTACTGTGGTTAGCTTCGAGTTATTGTTTCAATCCACTGTTGTTACTCAATCCAGCTGCAGCTGGCTATCCTATGATGTAATGAAGAAGAACCATTTAGTATTTATAAAAACATATCAAATTTACTATTATTCCTAATTCATTAGTTTCTCAAAAATGAATTCATCTTTATTGTTTTGCATATTGTGTTTACCATGATTCTATTGTGATGATTGTTTCTAAGGTTGCTGTCTGTGTACCTTATCGTTATCGTCGATGTCACTCATTAAGTTTCTTCTCTTTTCGGAAACAGTTCTTAATTTACTACAATTCACAGTTTCGATATCTGCAATCGTTTTTATCTTAATTTTTTGTTAAGCTAGGAATCTAAAGGGTCAATCGATATCCATTGAAACACTACATAATTTCAACAATTCCTATGAATATGCAAAAGATTTAACATTTCATGGATAAAAGATATATTTTTTATTTCTCACTTCAACATTTGCAATTGGTTTTCTTTATTTTTTGAGAACTTATTTTGAATGTTTTCTCTGAGATTGATCGCATATTCGAACCCAAGATAAAGTCAAGAAAGATTAAGATTGTTCTTGATACAATTAAAAAATCCAAGTGAAATCATCAGCAGACTAAGAATTTGATCTACAACTAGGAGAAGAGACAAGATTATCTTTAGGAAAGGAATAATAATAAATGTCATCTGTTTGGAATCTTCTGAATCCCATCCGAAATGGTGGAACAAATCTCAAACTCCTACCAAATGGACGTGAACTCTTTGGTACAGTCATTCGCTAAGGCAGAATGGATAAGACAGTCACTGTAAGGAAGATATACTGTTGCTTTTTTGATTTTGCGGATTTTAATTATTTTGGGCAATAAAAATAACTTTCAAATGGCTTGAGAAATTGGATATGTTGATGCTGTAAATATTGTTGTTGTCGCATAGGTGAAAGTGGACTACAGATATTGGTTCCCGAAGTTTAAGCAGTTCAAGACAAAGACAAGCAAATATCAAGTCCATGATGGAGAGAATTTCTGCGTAATCGGTGATAAGGTTGTTATTAAACAATGCTAGCCTTTGTCTGTGCTTAAACATTACTACGTAAGAAATGTTGTGAACCCATTCCCTAGAGACACATACTACAAGGAAGGTGTAGAGAAGAAGGAAATGAGTGAATAAGTTAAAACGGAATATCAACGACTTTATCATGAATTCTTAGAAAGAGAATAGTAACGCACTGAGATAAAGAATAAAAAGGACGAAGTGACTTTGAAGTCAGCGTTGAAAGCAAAAGCTCTCACAAGGGCAATGGCTAATGTCAGGAAAGTGGAGTAGAATATCAAGAAAAAGGAGAGAGTCAGATCAAAGTCAGTGGAGCCAAAACAAAAGACTATCGCTGAAGCAACTGAGACAACACTTTCTAAGGAAATATGATAGGGATAATTGAAGATAAAACTGCTTTGAATTTAGATTTTTTTGTCATATTGAAGTGATATTTTGTAAAAATGGATAAAAACAACAGATGATTTTATATTTAGAATGAGAGATTTTTGAATTAGGAAAATAGATATCTGGTTTATCTGTATGAGAGAAAAGAAGAAGAACTGAGAGAGCGTTGATTCATGAAAATAAGGAGGAGAGAGGGGCTATAATAAGATTAATATAAAAAAATGCAAGATATTGGGATAATGGATGGGTTAGATTTGGTTATGCATAACAAACAGGGATGGAATACACACATACGCACAAATAGGGTTTGGGAATTCGAATACCTTGCTTATTATTGAAGTGCATATGTTTATTTGAGATTGAGAGGTGAAGGCTATCACTTGGAGCTGAGAGCGGAGGCTCTGCCGGCAGCGAGGGCCTCTTCGAGATCACCCTTCATGTAGAAACAAGTTTCGGGATACTCATCACCAGCACCTTCGAGGAGAGCTAAGAAGGGAGGACAAAAATATGTTTAGAAGAGTGAAGAATTTAGATGAAAAAAACTGAAATTTGTTTGTAAATTACCCTTGAAGGAAGCGATGGATTGCTTGAGGTCGACGAATCTACCCGGGATACCTGAGAAGACTTCAGACATGAAGAATGGCTGAGAGAGGAACTTCTGGATCTTTCTAGCTCTTGCGACGACGAGCTTGTCTTCTTCGGAGAGATCATCAACACCAAGAATGGCAATGATATCTTGGAGTGATTTATAATCTTGGAGGATCTTTTGGATACCTCTTGCAACATTGTAATGCTCTTGTCCGATGGTGACGGGGTCAAGCATTCTGGAAGTAGAATCGAGAGGATCGACGGCAGGATAAATACCAAGCTCAGTGAGACCTCTGTTCAGCACAGTAGTTGCGTCCAAGTGAGCGAATGTAGTAGCAGGAGCGGGATCGGTGAGATCATCAGCAGGTACGTAAATAGCTTAGACGGAGGTAATTGAACCCTTTTGAGTGGTGGTAATTCTTTCTTGGAGGGCACCGAGATCGGTAGCTAAGGTAGGTTGATAACCGACGGCAGAGGGAATACGTCCGAGCAAGGCGGACACTTCAGAGCAAGCCTAGGTGAATCTGAAGATATTGTCGACGAACAACAAGACATCCTTTCCTTCTTCGTCTCTGAAGTACTCAGCAACGGTGAGACCAGTGAGGCCGACTCTAGCTCTGGCACCAGGAGGCTCGTTCATCTGTCCGAAGATGAGTGCGCATCTGGATTCATCGTTGTCAATGCTGATAACCTTGGAAGCAATCATTTCGTGATAGAGATCGTTTCCTTCTCTGGTTCTCTCTCCGACACCGGCGAAGACGGAGTAACCACCGTGATGCTTAGCAACGTTGTTAATAAGCTCTTGAATGAGCACAGTCTTTCCGACACCGGCACCTCCGAAGAGACCAATCTTACCACCTCTAGCATAGGGAGCGAGGAGATCGACGACCTTAATACCAGTGACTAGAATTTCTGCAGCGGTGGCCTAATCAGTGAATGAAGGGGCATCTCTGTGGATAGGGTAGTATTTAGCAGCCTTGATGGGTCCTCTTTGATCGATGGGCTCACCTAAATTTTCAAACAAAAAAATTAATATTAAATAAAAAAATCAGAATTATGTTTGCATTTATTCCTAATTTTGTTATGCTTAAGATTCATCGATGAATCTTGATATTTCTATTCATTTTCCGAAAAAATTCCTTGTGAATTTTGATAATTCGTCGAAAAAGTAGTTTCTATGGAACGATTTAATTAGTTTGGATTCTCTCTTTATTGGGTTTTTGTTTTTAATTTTGAAAAGCTTATAAAAATTCCCAATGCTCCCCTTCATCACATAGTCAAGTCAAAAGAACCCTATTCATTGAAGAAACTATCGTTTATGTTCTTACCAATAACGTTCATGATACGTCCGAGAGTACCAGGTCCGACTGGAACTGAAATGGGACTTCCGGTGTCGATAACACCCTGTCCTCTGACGAGACCTTCAGTACTATCCATGGCAATAGTTCTGACTCTGGAGTCTCCCAAGTGCTGAGCAACCTCAAGGACGAGTCTGTGAGGAGTACCTTAGATTTCAAGTGCGTTCAGAATTTGAGGGAGTTCACCTTCGAATTGAACATCGACGACGGCACCGATAACCTATGATACGGATCCGCTGACCTTGCCTGCTGGCTTAGCGGCAGTGGTATTTGCAACTGGAGCATCCTTCTTGGTGCTGAAAGCTGAGGAAACAAAAATAAAATCAGTTAACACATTTGCATACTCATCCACACAGTTCAAGTAGACGTCAAAAATAAATATTGAAATTCTTTTTTGAATCATCTTGTTGATAGATGCTGTACCTCTGATGATTCCCCTCTGGAGTACTTTAGAGAACATTTATGCTTTGCTTCAAAAGAAATCCTTAAGTGTTTTTTATTTATTATGAATTTTATTCTTTATATTACCCACTTTTTTTCCCTTGATATTTCCTCCCCTTTTACTTTTATTTCCCTAGTGTCTCTCCTTCTCTAAATTTAATTCCTTTACCCATCCCTCTTGCTTTTTATTTGTCTCCTTCACGGTGATTTCATTTTATTTTTCAAAAATAAACACAACTCAAAGGCAACCATATCTGGAATCTTTACTTATTTCTTTCCTTCTCATCCATTTCTCGAATTGAATAACTAATCTTTTTCATATCACAAATGAAGTGCATTACTTTATCATATCACAAACTGAATTAAAATGAGATATTATCTACTGAAAAAAACAATTATTTCTCTACAACAATCCTTAGAATTGTCGCAATGTTGCATAATAATAAAATAATTACATCATTTTTAAAGCTGAAAGTTTGTCTAAATGAATAAAAAAACAAGATTCTCTAAATCAACAAAAAAAAACACTAAAAGCTTAAAAGGATATCAAGATTAAGTGTTATTGTTTCAGAATAATAAATAATCAGTAATGGTACAACAGGGAAGGCCTTAAAGCAAACTACAATAACTTAGTGGTTTACCCTAAAGAAATCTCTTTCACTCTAAAGATTCTCACTTATTCTTTAAAAAACTAATAATTCTCAAATTAATAACTATTGCTGTTATTTGAAATTGTTTTACTAATTACTTCCAATATTATAAAATATCCCCAATTGAAACCAAAACATTATGTATGAAACCACCCTCTTTCTATCCAAATAAAATATCATTAATAAAACTAAAACAAAAAAGGAAGGATTGAGTCAAACAAAAAGACTATTTTTTATCCAGAACATTTATTAGAATCTCTTTATTTGCTCTTTCTTTCTTCCCCAAATATCTTGAATCTTGTAAACTCGTATAATAATCAAAAGATACAGTTTAAGATTGCTAGAGAGTGTGTTTTTCTGTATCAAACTAAATACAAAAAAGCTTCTCGAAAAGAACTAAATGGATCCGAATACCAATAAGACCGAAGTAATTCCACAAGATAAACCAAGACGCTAATTTGCTTTGAAAGACCCAAATATTAACAAAGACAATGAATTCCGACTAGATCTCCCTCGAGCCCCTTACAGTGACCAGAGTGCTGACTAAAAAGACAGCGTGAAGCAACAAGACATCACGAATTTCATCGATATGTTTAAATTCATTCCGCAGTTTCGAAAACAAATCCCAACAACAGACTACGAATGCGTGAACAGACTCATGAACGAATACAACAGAAGCTTGCAAGTATCAACTATTTTCATAATCCCAGCATCATTCTTCGGATTCTACAATCGCTACTTCGAAAAAAGAGTTGGACGAGTTGGAACAATTATGCTAGCAGTATCTTCCACAGCGATACTTACTGTATCTAATCTTGTGTTCTTTCAGTAAGTCTACAACAACAGAAAGATTGAATAGATGCAAGCGATTTGCTAGCAGTATAAGCCCTTGATACGATAGTAAAGCAACATTGATTTTGTAAATTTCGTCAAACCAATTTAATTTTACCATGGTCTACTGAAGAATGATCGTGTCGCAGAAAGGGCGTATGAGATTGCAGTTGAATAATATCAATGTAGAATGATACCTGGCTTGATGGAAGGTAAATAGATTAATTTCTATGAGTAAATGAAGAATCTTAAAATGGAAATAGAGACAATTGTGCAATAATAAGATAATGTAGATAAAAAGGAAAAATGAAGGATCAAACAAACCAAAATAAGTAAAATTAGCAAAAGCTACTGAACACAGAGAAATATAGGCTCAATCTGCTTAGTTGAAATAAGAAGAAGAATACAAATGAGCCAGAGAGAGAGAAATGTTGTTTTGGATTTACATTGAAACAAGTATTTTGTATTTCAAAGATTATTTATCAGTCTTTTTAGTTCTGTGTTTGTTGCTCTTATTTTACAATGTTAAAAATAAAGGAAAAAATATGTATTTTTTACTTCTTTGAGACATATCCAAAAAGCCGAAATAGCTAGCACTCTTTTTACACACACAACATACAAAGAAGCTAACATAAGATTATGTCTATAAAATTAAGAATACTGCTGCTGAGGTATGTTTTGTTGACACTCAGTTGCATATGTTTTGATTTAGCTACTTTGTGAATCCACACTCATACTTGGCAAAAACTAACTTAATCAGCGATATTGTCCTTTCACTTTGATTCAGTGGCTTCAGAAGCTGCAGCAGAGAAAGCTTAAATCTCTTCAGCGGAAAGCTAGTTGAAGATAGGAAGAGAGATCGAATTGTAAGTCTTAAGGTTGATTTATCTGACTTTGCTGTGTTTGATTTTCTGCTTCAAGAGATGAGGGACAGTGTTGTAAACACCGTGGATAACGTTCTTCACGATATCTTTGACATTCATATTTGTTCTAGCTATCTTCACAGTGCTGTGAGTTGATAAAAAAAGGTAAAATATTTTTAAATATTGATTTGGGAATGATAAATAGTGATTTATCTGCTTTTTTTAAACTTACTAGACAGGTCCATTTCCCATGGAGAAGTAGGTATAATTCGATAGATCATTGAGGTAAGCTTAGTAATCTTCTCCGAACTTCTCCTTCAAGTCAGCAGGTACTTCAGAGCAGTTAATTGGGAAGGGGATTCTATTACAAAAAGAAATGGATTTTAATAACAATCAAATACGAGGAATGATTTTTGCAAGTTCAAATTGAAAAAGATTGTACTTCTTGCGTTCATAGAATATCTTTCCGGTTGGTTTTCTGATGAGATCATAAATCGAATAGTCAACGAAGAACTAATCGTAAGAGTAGAACAGTTTTAGCTTGTCTTTGTAGGTGGGGAATTTCTTCTCAATCTTGGAGTATCCGATGACACGAGCGATTTGAGGAATATCTAAATCCTTGATCTTATCCTTGTACTCGCGTTGAGGATCCTTTGAGAACACACAGAACTTGGTGTTCTACTGGGTGCCATAAATCGGTGTGGGCAAGGCGCTAATAACAACAAACAAACAATTCATTTGTTTGGGAAATACTCACATTTCAAATAAACTTGTTGAGTGTTTGTTTTTGTTCTTACATTTAAACTGGTCTGATGGAATACTGCTCAGGCACCATGGAGAGGATAATCTCCACATAAATGAAGTCTTCATCAGCATCAAGAAGGTCATTGGGTTTTTTCGCACTTGCATGGAAACTTACTAGACTTTTAGCAGCTTTCTTAATGAGCTCCTTGTCGAGTTTGATTTTTTGGATTGTTCTTTTGCGAATCAGATTATATGCGCTATTCTCAGCGGCCATGAATGCAGCATAGTCATCTACTCTTGGATGAATAGCTGCAAGTTTCTTCGCTTTCAATTCAGCTGCCTTGATGGGATCAACTTTCTTGATAGCCTTCGATTTCTCCAACACAGCTTCTTTTTTTGCGATGTGTTTTTGTTTCTTTTCAGAACGTTCTTTAGCTTTTCCCAATTTGGCTTTCACATCTTATATTTTCTTCTTCTTGAGTTCAGTTTTCTTCTCAATTTTCTGGACATCTTTACCTTGCTTTGTAGCAAGTTTCTCTTCAACTTTCTTCTGATTTACCATATATGAAAATCTTAAATAAATCTGCTTCTTTTTCTTTTTTTTGATAATGTTCTTCTTCAAAAGATTTTGTCCTTGGGAAATTTTTACTTCTAGTCGGTCTAATTGTATGAATCAAATTGAATATAGCTCAAAGCTAATTAGACTCTTAAGGAATCTTAATTTTGATCCTCTCCCTTGAAGCTTTCTCTCTTTTTAAAATTAATTGAAATTAAAAGCAGGTAACTTGAAGCCTTTTTATTAATAATTAATTCGTTAAGAAGTATGTTTAAATCACTAAAAAATCAGTCTGTATTCATAATAATAGTAGCAATAAAAAGTAAATGAACACACATACAGACATGAAGGAAGACTATCTCTCTTATTAAATTCAATCAAATATTGTCTTTGAGTTTGTTTCTGAGCTCTGAGAGATCTATTTGTTTCAAAGAAATCAAAATAATTAAATTTAAAAGAGTTATTACAATGAAATAACTGACTTTTTTGTCAAAAAGCTAAGAAGTTTTTTGTAATTATTTGTCTTTATTCAAATCCCCTTCCCTCCCTCTCCTCCAATTTTTTTTAAAAAACTTCTCTCTTTACCTTTTGGTTTAATTCCAGTTTCTTCTTTACGTTCTTCCTCTTCCTGTTAATCCGGCATTGGGAAATCCTTCATGTTATTAAGCAACGCCCTTTTAAGATTGCTCTTAGCATAATCAGGAGATTTCTACCCTAGCAATGCTCCTCCAAACGAAGTTGATTTATTTCTCATATCAGGTGACCCAAATTATGAAGTATTTGATTCTTTTTTGGTTTTTTCTAAGCATAGGAAACTATCGTTGTTTGTTGGGGAATCACTAGGACTATTGTCACCTTTATCAGCTAATCCACGACCATACATAATAGGTGTGCCAGCCATTTTAAAAGCCAAGCAGGAATCTTAATTTAAAGGTCCATTTTTGACTTATTAAGAATGCCGAGCTTATGGGGAATTCATCGGGGAATTGAGGCCATTCATGGGGGAATTATTGCCGGAATGATGAGATGGGCTATTCATGTATGAAGAATTTCTAGAATTTAAGAGAAAGAAACAAGTGAATAAATGAGGGGGAATCTTTGGGGGGTAGTGCAAAATGCCAAAACAAAAATGGGAAATTGTAGGACATCGAATATAAAAATGAGGTTGATCAAGGGAAATAATGTAAGTTAAGTCATTCGATTTTATGATAATTTCAGTTCAAAATAGTATTGTCTGATTGTTGGTTTGTTAGTTTTGTCAAGATTTTTTTTCTTTTTTTTGAGCTGATTTGCATACTAATTTAGTGTTAATTATTTTATGCATTTTTTCTCTTTCTCTTTGAATCTTTCTTCTTGCTAGGAATGAATTCAAACCTTGAACTGAAGGAGTCTTCTCTGATTTCATCGCGAGTGCTGTCACTCAGAGAGATTGGTTGAACAACGATCTTCACTTGATTTGACTCGAAGTAAGGATGTTTCAATGCGTCTACTGCGGATATTCTTGCACGAGGGTCCTTCTCAAGCATTTTCTTTAGCAGGTCGTATGCTGAAACGACAGAAAATTAGGGAAACAGATTTAAACAGGATATTTTTAAAATTGATGATCACAAAAATAAATCATGTATGAAATTCTTACTTTGCAAAGGGAGCTTCAGATATTCGACTGCATCAAACTTAATCTAGCAGGCTCTGTTCTAACTCAGAATGTCATTGTAAGTCTTGCCATCAAATGGAGATTTACCTAGGAGCCTAGAGGAATTTTCATAAAAAACATAAGGACATTTTGAAATTATTTATTGGATTTGAATAATTAATTTAAAGATATCTTAACCATCCTGTCTCCCCCCCTCCCTTCTCTTTCATTCTTACAGAATATGGAACATCAGCCCAAGTGAGAAGATATCACAAATCGGATCGTAAGTCGTATTGAGATTCTTAATGTTGACAACTTCAGGTGCTACAAACCCAGGCGTGCCACATCTAACAAAGAGATACTCCGGGATATCACATCTCGTAGCTAAGCCGAGATCAGCAACGACAATGTTCTTCGCAGCACCATCCGAAAAAAGTACATTCTCAGGTTTGAGATCTCTATGCATGATTCTCCTAGAATGCATGTGAGCAACACCTTCAAGAAGTCCTTTAATGATATTCTTGCACTCCTCATTAGAGTATTTGTGCTTAGCCTTCATTTTGTCGTAGAGTTACCCACCTTCAAGTAAGTCTAAGATAAAGTACAAGGAGTTCTCCGTCTCAAAGACTTCATGGAGTTTCATGATATTTGGATGGTCTAGAGCTCGCATAAGATCGACTTCATTCAAAAGGGCTTCCTATTTGCATCAAATAAGCATGAATGAACTCAAAGTTTTAAAAATTTGAATAACAATAATGAAAGTTATGTCTTTTTTTGGGGGTTACCTTTCCTTTCTCCTATGAATATGCAGCTTCTTTAGAGAAAGCTTTGACTGCAAACATCTTTTCATCTTCCAGTCGCTCTGCAAGATACACCTTGACAAAGCAATTCATATGTTAGACCCTCCCTCAAAGCAAATATGGCAGAAAAATCTATAGAATAAATAATATTATCTCTTTGTTTGTTTTTATTACAGATGCAAAATTGCCCTTGCCTATTTTTTTATGCGCTCTGAATAGCTCATGGAACCCTCGTTAGTTCACAATCTTCCTCAAGGCATCTCGCCATTTGATCAGCAGTTTCTCATCTACACTGAACAGCTCACAGAAGCTACCAGGTTTATCAAATTTTAACCCTCTTGGCTTTCCTAGCTTCGGTTTGTCATCTTTCTTATCTGATGGCTTCTCAATCGGTTTGTCTCTCTGCAGCTCGAAGCACATCTCGAATGTTATGTCAGTTACACCCTTAGGGTGGGAATGGTCCTTCTCCTATGAAGTAGCCAAAGGAAAACCAAAATATTTAAGTGATACTTTCAACTTTTAAACAAATTTTTGTTCTTACAGCATAATAGAAGATCTAAGTAGGATAGAGTTCGAAGTACCTTTTAGATTTCATGATCTTGCCTTGCTTGGAGAAATAATCTCCAAGAATCAGCTACGATCTATCAGGCAAAGCAGCTCCTTTCGCAAGTTTCGTCCATAGTTTTCCTTTATGTGCTTTGGAACTGGGTGATCCCTAAGACTTCGGTGTCTCTGAGTTCATTTCTTGTAGTTGTTCTGTTTTTTTTGGTTATTTATTTGGTTATTGAATTTCTTCTGTTTTTTGATTTTATTCATCCAATATATGCTATTTCCAAGTAGTAGAATTCCTCAGAGAGAGTTTAACACATAATTAATAAGTTCTACCTTTGGTTGTTGTGTTTATTTTATTTAAATAAACTTTAATTTCCAGAAACCAAAGCCACAATAGACAAATGATGTTATCAGCCACATTACAAGAATCAAAGAGAAAAACACAAAAGAAGCAAAGAAATTAATTAATTTAATGGCAGTAACCAAATGAGTCCTTTGGTTCTTGTAAACAAATTGATTAAAATTAATAATAGAAATAATATTTTTCTTTAAAAGTACTCTGGTTTTTGGATAACTTTGTAACTGCATTTCAGGATCAAAAGGGATATGAAAGATAAGACCAGCGGAAGGCAGTATTTTTATCGTAAAAGGTTTTTCAATTATATTCATTAGATAGTTCATTAAATGGATAATTTCCAGACTATCACCAATCACTAGATAATAATAAAATTAAAAATAATCTGCTAATTTTAAAAACTTACTGCGAAACAAAGTATGCAGATATTAAATAATCAATACTTTTAAACTCTAAATGCAACTCAGTAAAAAATGATATAATACATATGTAAACAGCAAATCTTAGTAATTTAAGCGAATATTGTCATGGCAAAGATGATGACAATAAAAATATATTTTCGCTTCAGATCGAGATTCTCAGGTCATTGAAATCACCATTCTAATTAATTTTATTCGAATCATTTTTATATTAAGGTGTGATAACTGTGTCAACAGGATTAGCAACCCATTACTCGATTTATCCTTTAACTCTATGGAACTCATTTACTGTAGTACTGCAGTTATTTTCATACACTAAAACAGGTAAATTTGTTGTTTTATTATCTCCCATCAACCATTGATCATGTAAAGCATGGAGATCTTGGAGATACCCTAAAGGTAATGTGCAATCTTCTTTGCGATTTCTCCTTTGCATTCTCTCGAGAGTTACATGTGGATCAGTGCGGACATAAATAATACCTTTAATATCGTAATCAATCCATTTGCAAGTATCCTCTGTGACTTTCTTCAATAAATCCATTTCAGCTTCACACAGCACGGAGGTCTAATATTATTGCTTAGCGAAGATATTCACTGGGGAGTACATCGAACGCTCGAAGAAATTCACACTGGATTGGGGAATTTTGCTGTCCTTCATTGCAGCCCTTGGCAGATGTTGTGTGTCTCTGTAGACATTCGCTGCAGTGTTGAGCACTAACTGCTGGAATGTGAATGTCCATTTCCTAGGGTTATCGTAGAATAGCTAGAGGTAATTGTGTCCGTTGTAATTCGTCCAAACGTTCACAGGTTCAGGGATTGTGTTGATTTGTTTGCCAAGTTCAAGCTCGCGAAGCTTCTCGACGAATGTGGATTTACCTGCACCAATGTTGCCTTCCACAAGGAAATTATAGTTGCCAATTGTTTGAATAGTTGATTCTCCACTCATTTATGCTGTTTCGTTTAATTTGTGCTTCTTTTTATCTACAAAAATGGTTGGTTTGTGTATGGCTTTGTTATAAGGAAATGCTGGAAAGTTCCAACTGTTTTGTTCAAAATTACTTGATTTCTTTATAATAGTTCTATCTTTGATTTAATCATTCTCTCTTAACCACCCAGAGATCCTCCTTTCTTAAACTGCCAGCCTATAAATTAGCCGCCCAACGAAGAAAATTCGATATTTTTGAAAATATCCAGCGAAAAGGAATAAATTAACCAAACAATATTGTGTTCACATTGATTGTATAAAGGTGATAATAAAGACCTACAA
>Ga0302285_10000449_pt1 | contig 23028 bp, 23 predicted proteins | sample III_Fen_E2_2_FD_200455 | JGI IMG/M metagenome (GOLD analysis project Ga0302285, IMG submission 200455) | Peat permafrost microbial communities from Stordalen Mire near Abisko, Sweden - III_Fen_E2_2 | ecosystem: Environmental > Terrestrial > Soil > Wetlands > Permafrost | place: Sweden: Abisko... | reverse complement strand
AGAAGGTTCATATTTAACTTGATGAATGAGAAATTAAACCGCAAGAGAAGATTGATTCCTGACAGAGAGAGAAAAAAAAGCGGTGGGCAGAAAAGAAAGAAAGTTGCTTGAAGGTTTGAATATAAACTTTGAAGAAAACAAAAACAATTATTAGATTTTCCTTTTTGTTTTTTTCAGAGACCGCAGAAATTAAAAAATAAGCACAAAATCAAAGGAGGAAAGGAATTAGCGAGTTTTGAATGAGTGGAAATGGGGCAGAAACACCATTGTAGACTGAGAAGCTAAAAGAGCATCTAGCTTTGTTGGAGAAACGATTCTCGAACAATGGGCAAGTAAGTTGAATTGAAGAAAAGGGGTGAAATATGCAGAAAAAAAGGGAGAAGAAGATGATTTTCCCCCTTTTAGGATAATTTATTTAGCCATGCGGAGTGCCTAAAAATAAAGAATTCTTTGGACAATAAACATATTTTGAACCTTAAAATGAACAAACAGCAAAGCTTAGACATCGAATATTTAAACTTCTTGGTATTAATTTGTTTTTTCCTTAGAGTAAAGTGCAGAATTCCTTTTAGCAACCACTCATCAACATCCTCATAGAAGAAGCTCCTGCCGCTAGAGATCAACCTATCATGGTAGTTTCTGATTTTTGTGAAGGTTAAGCAGGTCGAAATGGGAAATCTATCAATGAAGAAGAGAGCAACTTCCAGCGATATTCTCAGAAAGGTAATGGAAATTTCAAATAATAATTTCTTCACTAAAACTAGATTCTTTAGGGAATCGCTCAGAAGCTCAAGCGAAGGAGGAAGTCTCCAGGGAAATCAATCAAGCCGAATAAAAAAGTGAGATGAATGTCTGGAATGGTTAAAGAAGTAATGGAGAGAATCCGATTGCTTTTAGCTATGAAAGTAACGATTTTCTTGCTCCTGAGGAGAAGTTAAGTGAAGGAGTTTCCGAAAAAGACATAACTGATCCGATATCTGTTCCCTCAGCTGGAATAACAAAAGAAGGTCAGAATAAAGGGCATAACAATAGCAGCGCAAGCAATCAGAACCGAATGTCCGGGGAGAATGGGTAGAAGCTAAATCAGTTGTGTTTAAGCAGTCCAAGTGCGAATAACGTTTAAAACATCAATAATTCGTCACTAAACAACAACAAAGACAGTTTAAACAACTTAAACAACTAACTAATGGGTGTAGGGAATTCACGTGATAGAGGTGCTAAGACAACTGCAAAAAAGAGAAAAACTACGACATAAACAACTTTAACCATGACCAAGTTAAGAAAATCTGATACATCACAACAGCAATAGTAAAATCAACCAAATTAGTTGCCATATCAATAGTAATCCCTAAGAGAATAGTAGCAGTAAATGAGCAATCGCCCAAGACTAGGTTCTGATAGCAGCAATTCTAATGAGTAGCTTATGATGAATGCAAACCCTCCTCCTGGGAATCTCAAAATTACAAATTTCTTTTAGAATAATTGTGCAAACAAAAAGAGCACAACAACTGTGGGAAACAGTAGTTTAAATGACTAAAACAACACTAATAATAACAACAAAGATCATCTAATTTTAGCGCCTCTTAGCAACAACAATGGTACTTTGCTTAGTAAAAAAAACGGGAACTTAGATGAAAACAACAAAAATTCTTCTCTGCTTGCCGCTTCTCAATCACCTCCATCTGCATCTGGCGTATGTTCTCCAAGATTTAAATTTGTCAGTCTAACAGCTGAATCCCTTAAGCAGATAGCTCTTTAAATTTAGCTTTGAATATTTTGACCTGCTTTTTTTTACCTAAAACAGACATATTAATCAACACTCAAAGGATCTGGCGTTAGTTAGATGATGCTCATAGACCCAAAACTTGAACTTCGATACAACTGTTTAACGGAAGATCTCAAGAATAAAGAGCTTCAAATATCTGAAAAAGCTAGTGTTATCAAATATCTCGAATAAGATAAGGTATGGGGAATGAAGTGGTCGAGAGATGAGAAGGCTTTCATCTTTTATGGATAGTTCTTTGTGTGTGTATTTCATGATAACATTGGTTCGTTTTTTACCTTTAAAAATAGATTTCGCTTCAGAAGGAACTAACGAGTGTCGAATCAGAGTTCAATGTAAACTCATTTATGATTCTCTTTTGATTGCTAACAAGAAGACAGGAGCAGTGATTATAAAAATTGTGTTTTTTTGAAATTAATTTTAAGATTTTTACCATAGCCAACCTTAACATATGATATTTACTCTATTTATTTCTTTACTGCCAAGGAATACAAGACAAAAGCTCAAAAGCTGCTGTCTTGCTAACTTCTGGATATCGAGCAGCATCGTCGTGAAGAAACAAGATAATATATCGCCATGGAGAAATATCGATTGGGGGAGTATGTTCAGACACGTGACTGCACAAAGTTCGATGAGACTTGGCAAGAAGGCACAGAATTCAAAAAAATCAAAGACCGATTAGTAAGAACATATCAAAATCGCTTATTTTGGTAGTGACTATGAACTTAAGTTATTTATTCGTTCATGATAGAAAGCGATAGAATTAGAGAAAGAGGAGCTAGAGAAGAAGAAACGCAGCATTAAAGGATGCCGAAAATCTATAAATGAAGCTGATACCCCAGCTGACTTGCTAATCTCAGAAGCGAAGTAGCGTACTAACTTGCAATTGCAGTATCTTCAAAAAGTAAAAAAAAAATAAAATTATTCATATATTTTCTGAAACTTTAAGATTAATGGTATTATTGTTATTAAAGGAAGAACAAGATCTCTTAGACCTTTATAAGAGCCTTGATCATGATAAGTTTCTGTTTGTGCAGAAGCTCAAGAGATTTAATGATGAGAAAAAGTAATCAATTTATTAATTACTAATTTTTTATTGATGATTTTAAATTTATTTTACTTTATCCTATCATTTTTTAAAGTTCTCGGTATGGATAAAGTTGGCCGATTCTCGGTGAACGATACTAACTACTTTCGTTACTTGGTCGAGGTGGTTTCTCTGAGGTTTACAAGGCATTTGACGTTGAAGAGTTTCGTTATGTTGCATGCAAAATCCATTAGCTAAATCTAAATTGGTCCGAACAAGCAAAAGCAAATTACATCAAGCATGCAGTCCGTGAAAGTAAGATCCACTCCGAATTAAAGCATCCCAATATCGTGTAGCTCTACGATACTGTAGAAATCGACAATAATTCCTTCGCAACAGTCCTCGAATTCTGTGAAGGATTAGATTTATATTTCTATCTCAAGAAAAACAAAACCATCCCTGAAAAAGAAGCCAAAATGCTTATCAAGCAAATTCTCAATGCGCTGAAATACATGAACTCTTAAAAAACGAGAATCATCCATTATGATCTCAAACCATAAAACATCATCTTCCACAAAGGGGAGCTAAAAATATCTGATTTCGGATTGAGTAAAATCTTTGAAGATGGCCAAACGAGAATGGAACTCACATCATAAGGTGTAGGAACATACTGGTATTTGCCACCTGAGACCTTTGTATTTGATAGCAATGCATAAATCTCACCTAAAGTAGACATCTGGAGTGTTGGAGTTATATTCTTCGAGATGATTTTTGGACAGCGACCATTCGGTAACAACATGAGCTAGGATCAGATTCTTAAAGTAATTTTACAAGAATTTTTGCAGATTTCATTACTTTTTATAGCATTTTCTCTGGTTTTTTTTAATTATTTTTCTCTTCTAAATAGGATAATGTGATATTGAAGTCAACTTCTGTGAATTTTCCTGCCAAACCTAATGTCAGCTCAGAATGTAAGGAGTTCATAAAGAATTGCTTAACGTACGATTAAAATCGCAGATGGGATATTCTCAAAGCATGTGATAGCCAATATATCAGTGCGAAACTCAAATGAGCTAATATACCGAGAAGCTATGGATGACCTTGAAGAGTTATTTGGATTAGCTGCTGATGTGGCTAATTAGAAAGTATTGGAATATTTAAAATACAAAATGGTACAAAAAATATATTAAATATCTGTAATTCACCATAATAATCTAAAAAATATGATAAAATATTCCTCAAATGATTCTTTTTCCATCCTGAAATCAATCAATTCCAGGACACATAATATATCCTCAACTTTTTAACTCTTAAGCAGAGTAGCTGAGTAGCTTCAAATCAAACTGAAACTTGAAAATTCGAATAATCTTTTTATAAATTTTTTTAGTAATATCAACCAAAACTTGTATCCCTTCATAAGCATCCTCTCAAATGCACAAATAAAGCAAATTTAAACATTCCAAATTAATAGATGTATCTAACCTATTAAAAATACCATAATAATAGCTGACATACTCTTAAAGTAAACTTAAACAATAAAAAGAATTATTGGAATTGCAATTTTTTTAGATTAAGAAGAGCTAGTATTCGAATTATCTAGTTATCACTGTGAGTCTACACTCCAATCCTAACCACTTAGTTCATAGAGCAAATCATTCTCATATTATATTTCAGAAGGAATTCATATCTTTCCTCTTTCTCTTAACTTAAAATCTACTTCTAGGATATTTGCTCTATTTCTTGATTGTTGTTTTACAGTATGTTAGCCTTGATTTTTGCTTCTCTTTGCTGGGTCAATACATTCTCTCTTAAACTGATATTCTTTAAACGATAGTCCCTTGATTTGCAAGCAGTTATTTATTTCTGGGTTTTTTGAGTGATTATTTACTTTTTCCTCAAACTGATTTGTTGTCTTCTTTCATTTAAAGCAGCTGTTGAAAGCAGATATTGTAAACTTTCATATAGTTGACATATCTATGATAGTATGCACCACATTTATTAAGTTGTTGCAGGCCTGATTTTTAATTCAAGATTACAGATATCATTTTAGCCAATAAACAAAAATAGGTGCTAAATTGCATCTTTTGTTTTCTTATTACTATTCCTGGCAATCATCGAAATACTTCCAGTATTTTTATTATTCTTCTTATCATACGTTACAAATTGAATCCTCCAATACTGGGAAATTACTCGAAGGGGATATTGCAAATGAGACATCTCTCAAGATTCTCATACTCATTCTTAGAGATGAAGGATATGTCTGCTTTAATTTATTCTAAAAAAAAAAACATATTGAGATTGCTAAAGATGCTTTAAATCCAATTTTAAGAGAGAATTGGTTTGTTAGAAACTATTATTATTTTTTCTCAATGAATTACTCTAAGCTACCATGGTTGCTGTGCCCACATCTGAAATAGAATCTGTGCCTGATATTTCCATGTTATCCATAGAAGAAGCTATCCGAATAATACAAAATGGTTGAGAGAATGCTCTAATTAGCAAAAACTCCAAAATATCCCAAACAAGTAAATTGTTGCTCTCAAAATGCACCTTTGCTTAGATCCATATTGGTGTCTTTCCCTCTTGGGGATAAGGATTAAGGACTAAACATTTATGTTTCTCTTCACCTATCTATTAATCTATCTGCGTACACTTTGCCTTAAAAAGAGATTATTTCTGTAATCAGATTTCAGATTTCTTAATTCTTCTTCGCGATTTTTTTAATCCAATCACTTTAATAAATTTCTCCAGCGATTCCTATCTTTTTTCCCAAGTAGACTCAATCGAGCCATTAATAAAGATCTTCACTTCCTTCAAACTTATTCTTAAAATATCATTCCTTGATATGCCTCTCATATAAAGAATTGTCAGACAAATAACTTTATGTGCTAAATTTTTCTGATTGAGATTGTTTTCATTTCTATTTTGGAAATGAAAATTACTGAAGGAGGGAGTAAAAAATGATATTTTTATGCATTTCAATTATTACAATAAGTAGAATCACAAAACTAGTTACTACATTAGGCATGCCAAGAAAATCTTCCATTCTACAAAATTTCTTTAATGGTTTATGGTTTTTAGGCAACAGTATCCATCATCAGCATCAACAAACAATGCCCTTTTTTAATCTGAAAATTAACTCAAGAAAATAATAAACTCTCTAATTTATTCACCATCAAGCTTTGACATTTTGAAGAAAAATCAATAAATATCTCAATTAATAAGAATTATGGGATTCTTCCTGTGAGAAAATCAAAATTTTGAAGTGAATGAAACTCAAAAAAAAATAATAAAAATGAATCTCCATTTATTTTTCCTAAAATATCCATATTGGAATGAAATTCAACCAACTTTATCTGAATGGGGGTGTGACTAAAGATGGATAGAAAGGATTCTGATATGAACGGAATGATTTCAAGCAAAAGATAAACGTGTAGCTGGGAGGGTTTACAATCATGCAGTGCTTACGAATTCTTCCAACAAATAATGGCAATGCGAAACATCTAAATTTTTCCAAGCGCTACTGCTTTGTAATAAACAGCTGGCTGCTTTGAGCTCATTCAGAAGGTGCTTGCTCAGCAACAAGAGCGACGAATTGGGAGTACAAATCTTGAACGCTTTTATTGGAGTTCACAGCTTGTTGATAAGCTTGTTTCTTTTCGGCAGTGAAAGTTGATCCGTTTTTCTCAATGAGAGCTCTAGCTGTTCTATACTAAAGGAGATAGTCCAAGAATTCAAGAGACTTGAATTAGGCGGCTTTGTTACCCCATTGGAGACCAACATCAGCTAGAGTTGGGATAAGGAACATTCCTAATCTGACTGAATAAGGTAAGTTCAAAACTTGACCAACTGCAATTAATCCTGCACCGATGGCAGCACCTTTGATTGGCCACATGAACTTAGCGTTGAAAGTAGAGTTGAGATCATCGGCGATATCTGGATTCACTGACTTGTAGCTATTGACTTCCTAAGGGTAAATCTTTCCCAATTGTTGTTTGCGACGGAGTACCTCCAATTCGAGGACGTCCTTTTGGAAGAATCTTGGGTACATCCATTCTCCGAAGATGGCAATACCACGCTGAGATCTTTGCAAGTGATAAGTGGTTGCGTCGATTCTCTTTTGATAGTCTTCGTAGCTTTATCTCATGTCTCTGTCCCACTAAGCGAGGGTGGGATACTGAGTAGCATCGATAGTTGATTTCACGTCCAGTTTCACCATCTCTTCTTTTGTTAATCTTCACGGATTAGTTCTTCTTGTTTTTTGTTTTTTTTATTTACTTTTTCATTCCCCAGCTTGAAGCTCTCAGAGCATAAACAAGCAAGCAATCCCTCTCAGTTCTCTCAATATCTTAGACAAGCTTCAAACGAAGTTGTTTGTATTCCCTTTAATTATTTTATTTAGTTGTATTCAGCCTTTGTGTAATACATGCTATTATTCCCTTTTTCTTAAAAGATCTTATGCTTTACGGTGATATTTCTTCTTGAAATACTATTTAACTGTTGTGATCTTTTAACAATAAAATACCTCTTTTTTTCATTTTATTTTATGGTACTATTTTGGACATATTTATTGCTTATTTTTAATTCTAAACACTGTATCTGTCATTCATTCTCAAAGTAGTAAGGATATTGAAGTAATAAAGCAAACAATAAGACATTTATATCCTTAGTTTCTTAATTATTTGTAGTAGTTTTTACTGATATTTTAGATAGTATATCCTCTAAGTTAATTTTACATCTTGAGATCTTAATAGATTCATAAATATCTTAAACGACATTAATACACTTCTTTCCTTGAATCTACTTAAAAAACAGTAACTTTCCATCCAATTGAATCTAGAATATTCTTGTTTTTTGAGAGATAAAAGATGTCATCCATAAACTCTAACAAGTTCATAGAGCTCATTTGATAAAAACCATTTCAAAAAAAAAGAATTCCGTCAATTAAATAATAGTTCCTTATTTAAAAAATATAATTTATTTAATATGAAGCCTTTTCTTCAATTAAATTACTTTTCTGAAAGAAGTGTTTCTTTTTTAGGATCTGGTAGATATGATTTGATATTCGTCAATGAAGAGCACTGAATAAATGACTAAAAACTGTAGCAACAATGATTAATTTTAACAAATCAATTAATCATTTGTTTCCTTTTGAAATATAATTTAAAAACAATAATTTAATGTTCAAAAAATGAAGTGATAAAGAAGAACAATTTGATAAAATGCAATTAATAGCGCTCTCATAATAAAAGAAGAAAAAAGTAAATAGAAACATATTTTAAACTCACTTTTTACCTGAAATTTGATTTTCTAGAAATTAAAAATGAAAATACTAACTTTGCTGCCATCCATACATTTACTAGCACGCTCTTTCGAATCAAATTTGCAAGAACGCAATCAATGAAACCATCAAAACTAATTGATGGATGGTTTTAAAAGAATTTAGGTTCCCTGGGAGAAAGCAAGGTAGCTAGGTATTCAAAGTAAATAAGTTGCATAATAACAAAAGCTGTGAGGATAGCAATTTAATTTGAGGCTAATTGCAAGCTGCTGTTTATTTCTTTTCCAAGAAAAAAAGAGTTTTTTGTGTTCCAGTAAAAGTGGTGGAACTGGATTGAAAAATTCTTTTGCGGAAAACACTAATAAGTTCATAGCCCAGCAACGAAAATATTTATTGAAGGAAGGAGTAAAATCAAATCAGTAGCAGTACAACAAACTACAATAGGTATTTGAATACAACTGACAAGTAGATAGAGATAAATTGAAACTACAGGTTTGTTGACTTTAGGGGGGAACTAACAGATCAGCCATGAAAGTTACAAGCTTAAAGTAGTAGCCCTCTATTCAAGGAGACCAACTTGCAGATGTAATCGACATACCTTTGCAGAAAGAAAAGAATGAAGTCACATCTTTCGAAAATACCTAATAGCCTAATGAGAAATCAATAAATAATCTTAGGAGACAATCTAGCAGTAATGGCAACAATGACGGCAAAGATAAAACTCTTTCAAAGTAATCTCGATAGGATCAAAACACAAATAATATGCAGGAGGTAGCAGGTTTTGAAAACAAATCTCCAAAGTCGCAAGCAAATGACATTGTAAGCTTAGCTGGCAGTGATACCCATCAGATTTTGAAGAAAGACATCACAGTAGAGCCAGAAATGAACAGGAAACCTAGTGTAATTAAAGAAACAAGCAGTCTCAACAATGAAAAGAAAGTAATCGTGAATATTGAAGAAAACAGTCCTAAAGTAGGCTCGGAGAAAAACAACCCGCCCAAAGATACGAATGATGAAGTCAAGGAGAATCCTGTGAGCGAATAGAATCGAGGCATAGTCTCTTGGATTGCTGCAGGAATTGTATTTGTACTTACCTTATTCATAGCGATATTCTGCACTGTGACATATTTCGAACGAAAAGATCTGCCGCTGGAATACGATTATGTCATCGAAAACTGGAAAAATGCCCCTGTTATCAGCATCCGTCCAAGTAACGTTGGATGTGCTGAGTATTTAACAGAGTTTGAGTTTCCTGGGACAGTGGATGGATGTGATTGCCGGGCATCTCTGAGTGCTACATTTATGAATCAAATATTCCCTAGCTCATGCAGCACAGAGTAACTGTAAAATAGCTGTACAGCAGTGAATAGCACACCCACAGTGACATTTACGTCTTGGATGATAAATTCTTAGATTTTCAGGCTCTGCGTGGATAGGCTCAAAGGGTTTTCGTATACTGATTCAGATTGCAAACAACCAGGATTTAGGATCTGCGGGGTCTCCACATCATCGAGAACAAATATGTTCTGCTTACCAACGACATCGTCATGTCCGATAAACTCGATTACATTTGGGACAACTGCTCCCGATTACACGTACACTTCGATATTCAACACTGGCATAGGGAATATTTATGTTTCCAGTAAGCAAACGAACAGCTAACCTCTGTCATTTACGAGGATCTCCACAGGTAGCGGAGTCTGTAATGATTTTAACAGCTATCATTTCTTTGATTCCTCTGTGACACCTTATGCGCTTCTCAGGAACAAAGATAGCACTTGCTAATCCACTGAAACTGATCCTCGTTTTAATAATTTATTTTCCCTTACAGAAACTAATCTGTTCACAGCAAACAGCTATTTGTCAACTATTAGTGCGCTTCCAGCGTATCCTCTAGCGTAGAACTAAAATTACTTTCTTGTCACAAGATCGTACATCCCTTGGTAGCAAGAAGGAGATTGTCGATACACGCACATGTAACGATTTATGGACTTGGATTCATCTGTTAAAACGATAAACTACATTTGGATAGCGACTATAGTGGTAAGTTGGATTGTATTCATAGCCTTAGGCGTTGTTGTAAATTACGTTAGGCTGAAGTACAACTATTACATGAACAAATGGTAAGTTATCCTCATGTGGTTGGTGATAATTCTACTCTTAGGGTTGATTGCAGCAGGTTTTGCACTGTCACTGATTCTGAATGGTAAAATCAGTGATATGAATGATGCGCAATGTTCCGATCTTCAAACAAACCGAATGATTGCAGCGTATCGAGATGATTACTTCATGAAAGTTTTTCTGAGCTGGATAATTCTGTTTGCAGCGATTCTACTGCTAATCGTATTTTGTCTCATTTTGTTGAATATAATATTCTTCAAACCGAAAGAAAAAAGCACTGATGAAGAGGAGGATAAAGAGAAAGAGAATGACCATCTAGGAGATGATGATTTATTGCTAGACGAAGAGGATTAGAATAATGAGAGGAATACTAGAGATGGAGCTTCGAATCGTAACAGGAAGAGAAATTCATTGGGAAATGATGGCTCACATGGAAAAGGAGGATACAGCAATACATATTAAATAGACGGAATTAATAATAATCATAATGATACAACAAAAGGGATGACTTAAAACACGCTAATGAGAAAGAATAAACCAAAAAGGAGTAGTAGTAATATTGATAATGAGAATACTAATAATAACAAGGATAATAATCTTGGCAAGAGTAACAACGAACCAGAAAATAATAGAGTTTAAAACAATACCAAAACAAATAATTCTTCTTCACAACTGCAAAACTCCGTTTCTACTTCACAACCAAAACTCAAAACTATCTCCTACAATAAAAAATAAACTACTCACACTGAAATGGAGATTGTTCAGGAGGCAGGACGCCCTGCACAGGCTACTAGATCCCGAAAAAGCATCGATGCAGCAAGAGATCAATTTTTATTAAATCGCTATGGTGGAGGAACCAAAAATGGAGATGATTATGGTAATACTAATTAGATCTAAAGTTTAGTTTAAATGGAAGAAATCGAAGATCTTGAAGATCACAATGATTGGGAGTTTCAGATTGATGGCTATGTCAAAGAACACAGAGAAGCACGCTTGACATCGAAGAATAGAATCGGTGGTGGATATGATATACCTAAGAACAAAGACAAATAACCTTCATACAAGTTCTATCCAAGAAATCACCGATAATAGTTAAATTCTACAAACAATAACAATAATGAGCTAGATATTTTTGGAGAAACTGAAGCAGCTAACAATCGAAATAATCTGGATAGTTCTCTCCCTTATGTGGATTCTGAAAATACTGCACCATTAAAGCAGTCGTAAAACTTGCCTGGTGAGGATTCAACGAAAAAATTAGAATCAGGATAAAATAATGGAGCAGAAAATGAGAACAGCAAGAATACTTAAAATATTAAATGAGGAAAAAAATAAATTTTGTTCGTATTTAGATTTAATGAAAAAAAGGGGGATATTGAGTTGTCAAGAATGGATAAACTACAGGATTTTAAATCCATGTGAGAAATAGTACTATTTATGAGTTAAAAAATAATCTCTCTTTGTTTGCTTTTAAGCTTTTATGTGTTGATTATTAGATTCATTTGATCATGTGCCATTTCAGAGAAACATCCAATTTAATAATAGCTACAAGATCAACAAAATACCGAGGAATCATTGATTTGTCCATGTGGGGGGGGGGGGGGGGGGGGGGGGGGGGGAAAGAAGGAAGGTGAAATAAGGAAGGAGATATGATGATTCAGTGGGAGCAATAGATTTTGTTTGGGTTTTCGCTTAAAAATAATAATAATTTTTCTTAAAACAGAAGCTTTCTTAGAAGCTAAGGGTGTTTAGAAAGAGATAAAGAGACAGAAGCAGAAAATATAAAAAAAGAGCTAATAATTAGTTCTAAAAAATAACTACACAAGAAGAAGACGGCAGCTGAAAAAGAAAGGATCAAACTATCCCATCGAGGCTATCAAGTAGGGAGAAAGAAAAAGAATTGGAAGATTCATTTAGAATTTCAGCAAAAGATAGAAACTCTCTTTGTTGAGAGTGTAGATAATTCATGAGTTAACCTGGAGATTATTAGTCGCATCCATCTATTTATAAAATTAACTCCGAAATACCCAACACTAATGGGTAGCTGCACAGAGAATACTTTGAATCATATGACTAGCAGATAGGATAAGAGCAATCTAGAGTTTTAGAGAATAAATCTGAAGGATTTGATGGAACTTTGCGATTAAAATCCATTTCAATTGCTGTTCCTTCTTTTGAATGCTCATCCTTAAACGCGAATCTGAAGAGAATCAAGAGCAGTAGTCTCGGAAGTAATTCATAAGCTTTGCGCACAAGCGGAAGCTCAAGAGAAAATGGTAGCATGAAGTTTTAACCCCCTGGAATAATTTCAGAAGAAGACAACAGTGCCAATGGAAGTACCAGGCAATGCGCATATTCTTGCATATCGGTGTAAAACTAAGACTATAGCCTAGACATCGCAGACATGCTCCCTGGAGGTGCAATATTTGATGCGTAATTCATTTAAGACGATTCCATCAAGGAGTTTTGCGTGCATTTACATTTTTCTCAGCTAATGGAATGCAATCTTTATCGCTGGCTGTCTGTTTCTTCATCATAGAATCTATCAGAAAAGATTAAAGTTCTAGAGATTCCTGTGAAAAAACGATGGGGGCATGGGAAGAAGAATTCATTTGAAGCGGTGATTATGAAATTTAAAAATGGATCTAGTTATTCTAAAGAAATAGGAGAAAAGCTAGATGGATTATAGAAACTAATTTCTTAGTTCGAGGTACATAAGCAGAATGAGAAGCAAGCAGATAAATAGTCTGAGATCGAATAAGAACATTTAATTAATTAATAAAATATCTGTAGTAGTGGTCTGAACGCTTTAACAGACAATTAAAAGTTACTTTTCGATTCCAAAACTCTTTCATAGCATCACTACAAATTAGGAATACGATAAAAATAAGATGAAATTGGTGAGGAAAAAGTAAATGGAGAAAAAGAAGGAGAAACTTCATTGCACAAAGCTGCTGACAATCCCAAATAAGAATTCAGGGATATGATCGATTAGATTATCTTTCGTCATCGCTCGAAGTATTTTTCATATGTACTCGAATGGAAAGATCTCAAGAGATGCCAACTTAAGAAGCAATAGCCTTCGTAGAATGTCTAAAAAGAATAATCTTGGTCATCATCGATGTCTTCTTCCTGCGAGTGCAAATCTCAAGGATGTTATGAAGGATCTAGTGCTGAGAATTACTCCAACGAGAACTATCCAGAAGAGACGCAAATGCTGATAGGACATAATGAAGAGTTTCTATCGCTTGTTAGTTTAGACAGAGTGCATTTATCAAGTAAAATGATCAGGGTCAAGAAGTTTTGCTTGTTTTAATAGAAAATTAGCAGAGATAAATATAAAGATTATTTGATATCTAAGATCGATTGCGAGATGAGAAATCTAAAGGAAAAGGAAGGGCTTGGTTAGCATTGCAGATCTTGTTTGGAGAGTTACTTAGAATTATCCTTCGAAGGAGGAAATGTAGAATGTGGAAATCATAATAATAACTAACAAGAAAAAGGAGTAGATAAAGGTAGAAATACTAACAAGAAGGTATTTAAAGGTGTAGACATGACAACAATGGATGATATTGTTTTTCCTCTTGATATTAGTCTCATAGAAGAGGAGAATATGTTTTTTAAAATTGTGTTTTTTCAGTATGACATTGCAGATTCAAATGTTCAAAAAGTGAGCTAAATGAGAGTAAAGAATTAATCCGAAAGTGATCACTACGAGAAGAATGGGAGTAATAGTGATAAGTAAATTTCCAGAAAAAACAATAAAAGACATTCACTTAAAATTACCAAGTAGAGTTCGATTTCTAGAGACATTTCGATGTCAGCTGTCGGAGGGTAGTTTGAAATTACTGGGTAAAGTGGGCTTTAAGGGCAAGGAGGAGTAGGAGATAATTAGCTTTCTTCTTCGACGAGTATTCACAGATTATTTGAGGAAAGTTTAGATTCCCTTCATCCCAAAAATAAACATTACCAACAAAACAGCGAATAATTCATTTCGAAATATTATCCTAAATCAATCATGAAGAACAATAGCTTGAATTCATCAGTTAAAGAAGATAAGCCTGCAGTAACAGCTCCTCCTCCTCCTCTACCTTAGAATAAGGATATTAGCAATAACAGTAAAAGTAAATTAAACAATCATGTCCAAAAGAACGATCAATATTCCCAAGAACCATAGTAGACAGCACTCAGCCACAACAATAACTATGCAAAAAGTGAGCATGACTATGAGAAAGAGAAAGAATTGTATCTTGAAGAGCAATTTAAATTATTTAATCCGCAAGTTGAAGAAGATTAGATCAATCTGCAGAATTAATAAGCCTACACTGCAAGCAATATCCAACATATGAATTACCATTCATAATAATTTACTCCTTCAACCATTGTTACTTAGGATTATTCTCTGCAGCAGAAGGAACAAGTTCATCACTATTTCAATCAGCTAGCTTCAAAAAATATTGCTTAAACTCATTTGCCTATTCCTCTCAATTAATAAAATGTATAATAATACACTTTTCCTGCAAGATTACAGTAAGAAGCATCTCCTTTACCTTTAGAGGCTGCTCCTGTTCCACCCTATGAGTAAATAGTTCCAAAGATAAATGAGTTACAAAATGGAATCGCAACACTAAACGATTAAGAAGATATAACTTCGAAAAAAGAAACAAAAAAAGTCAAGACACCGAGAGCAAAAAAAGAGCCAATCACTCCGAAAAACGAGAAAAAACCAGGGAAAACTAAGAAACTAGAAAATGGAAAAGAAGGCATTTCCCTTGGTTCTATCAGCACAATCCTTACTTAACATGAACCTGCAGTCGCTTCTGTTTTGCTTCCACAACAGCAATAATAAATCCAAACTAATGAATTATTAAAACCTCCAGTGGCTACAGCTGTTACTAGCTAGTATCACACTGATAATCAATTACAACCACAGTAAAGTTCCTTGGTTGGAATAGATCCTTCATAAAATTAAATACCACCACAATAGCCTGTTTTTCATTAGTATCCTGATACACATTCTCCATACTTACTTTATTCAGATTAACCTTAATATTCACCTTACTTTTAAGCATAACCTGGATACTATCCTTAATCGTAATAGCAATAATAAGTACCCTCTTATTATCCTTAACCTCCACCAAATTATTCGCCCAATTCTCAGTAATTCATGACTGTTCATGGAATTCCTAATTTCTCAGCAGCTCCTCCTGGAACATAAGGATACTCTCCAAGGATACCTTATGCTTAATATTCACCTTATGGATACAATAATCTTCAATAAGCTTCTTACCAATAACCATAAATCGTTTAGTAGCAGCAGTATCAACAATAGCAACTACTTCATTAATAATAATAATAACACAATTTGAATAGTTCTCCTACTCGTAATGTCATAAGCCCTTTTCCTCAAGTGACTCCATAATTCCCTCCGTTAGATCTAAACGCCCAACCAAGCCTTCAATCAGTCTAACATAACGATCAATTAGTTCAGTAAGCTCTTGAATCTAAGGAGCTTATCAACGAAGAAGTTCCTTCGAAAAAAAAGAGAATAACTAAACCTAAAAAAGCATAAGGTGTTGGTCCAGAAGGAGATCTCGTTGGATTGAGAATTTCAGATCAATAATAGAATTAAATTGGATCTTCAGTCAAAATAGATTAGTCTCATCTGCAATCTAAGAATCTCGAAGAACAAGATAAATCACCAGCTCTTCAAAAGAAACCAAAACTAAACAGAAAATAATCTGCTGATAATAATAATAATAATAATAATATTGCCCCCTAAGGAGATTAAGTTGAAGGTTAATAACTCAAAAAAAAGCCAGGCCGTCCATAGAATAAGAAAAGTTAAACTAAAGAAGAGATAAAAGAAAAGGATACTTAAATACTATAAACACAAATAGGTGATATCGGGGATACAATAAATGACCAAAATCCTGTTTAAAGTGAAGGAGATTCTAAGAATCTTGAGGGTTAGCTAACTACTAAGCAGATAGATGAAAAATAAAATATGGAATAGCAATAATAAAAATGGGAATAATATCAGCAAGAGTAACAATTTTAATAGCAATCTCAGCATTAGCAATAATAACTGTACAACGAATTCTACTCGAATCTAAATCCTTTTCACTCGGGAGACAATAACAATGTCAATTTTAATCCATCCGTTAGCCCATACTCCACACCTTATTCATTTGGCTAGAAATTACCAGGTTTATCAGGTCAAAGTGGAGCTATGTTTACAGCTGGATCGTGTCAAAACCTTATGAGCAATCAAATGATTTATCCTCCTGAACATCTCCAAAATATGCACCCACAAATACTTCCATTTTCAGGGGAGTTCCCAGTTTAAAATCCTGATACGCTTCAGCCAGGATATTCTGAAAAGGAGCATCATTTTTACCAGCAAGAACCTTGATAAATGTAACTCTCTTTCCTATGCAAAAATGCTGTCATTTTATTCTCGATATCAATCATCTACCTTCTTCTAAAACACCTTTCATGTCTTCATGCTCATTTTCGGCTCGAAAAAACTTCTTTCTCCCTTTGAAAATAATCTCAGCTAATAGTGAGTGTTTAATAATTTATTTTTCATTAACAGATTTCATTGTGTAATACTTATTCAGTGACAAAAAAGCAGTTTTTATATTTTGATTAGATCAGATTTATGTGTTTTCAAAACAAAAAAAGAACTCAAATTTACATGAATATCTTGGGATGCTAACAATACTAAATGACTATTTTTTACAAAAATATCTCTCATCTAGAAGATGATTACTCTAAGATCTTCTTATCTTATTCATTTAAATCCTCTTTATCTTCTTCATCATCGAAATTGATTAATTCGAGTTATTTGTTTTTTGGTATTCCTTATCGCACAAGGTAATCTCCCTGAATATTTTCACTTTCCGAAACAGTCTGATAGTCAGTTCTACTTGAATCCCTACTTGATTGTAATCGAAGGACTTAGTTCATTTATGATTTACTAATATTTTATTATTATTAGCTACTAAAACTGGTTTTCTCACCATTAAATAACATATTTTGACTTACACTATTTTCACCACTCATTTTTCTAAACGATTCAAGTTAAATATCAACTTTCTTAGGAAGATCCTTTTATTCTTCAATGTTTTAAGATGATTTAGCTTTATTCCCTCGACTATGTTCTTTTTCAGAAAAGAACAAATCCTTTTTTTCAGGTGTTTTTTTGCCGCTTTTTATAAAACTATTGGAAGTTTGTTATTAGTCTTCTTCAACGTCTTAGACAATTATTGGTAGTTTTTCAGGGCTCTCTAGAAGATACTCCGTTGGCGTACTATGTCGACGAGAATGCTTCAAGAATAGCGGTGAATCAGTTTGAATTTTTAATAGTTCTTGTTCTTGTTTACACAGTGGCACACTGACACTAGCTTTTTTGAGTTTTGGAGTATCAATTTATAGAGAATCTGAGTGATTTTATTCAGTTCTTCTCCTAAGTATGATCTCCCCTTCTTATTTTCGTGGGATTTCAGCAGATGATGTCATATTGTTTTATTATTATTCAATTATTTCTGGAATCGCTTACATCTCTACTGATTTCTTCTATGGAATAGGTTTAATAATAACTTCCTCTTCATCTTCTTAATTCTCTTCTTTCAGAATCAATGTATTATTGATTGGATTACTACCTTAGATAATCTCACTTACCTTCCTTTTATCTGTATTATCACCTAATGCATCTTAATCATATCCTTTGTTTTATTAATTTATTATTATCAATGGAGGTTATTATAAACTCAATTATTTTCTCCAATTCTCTTCATTTATTATCATTCCCTTCACAAGACTTTTCTAACTACAATTCAATTAACCCTTCGATTCCTCATTCTTTGCCATTTCTACATTTTAAAACTTTATCTCTAATTATTAATGGTCTTATTGAATACTATTGTTAGCACTGAATTCTTCATTTTATTATTATTTCCCATTCATTTCCTTTTTAATCTCATCTTCCTCATCATCCTCAACAAACGCCAATGCGAAGAATTCATCGAATGGCGTCATTTTCGTTTTTTTCATTAAGCAATACTATCTCCAGAAATTGATCAAATGAATATCAGAACTCCAATAGCCTAAGCAGACAATCAAATGGAAGAATATCCCATAAAATGACAGATGACTTCGGACAACGTGAAATTAATCGGAAGATATTTTATCTGTACAGTTTCGAATGATAATCTCTTCACCGATTTCTCGCGTGTTAATGAGTTTATAAAAGAATATGCAATCAAGAGTGCACAAGCATAGCGCAACAGGGTATTTCAAGCAGGAATAGATAATGCTTAAGATTAAGTTTTATGAAAATCGCCAAGGATAAGAAATATCATTATTATCGCCTGGTTTTTTCTTATTAATTTTATATAAACTTTAGAGAATGTACCCAACGTCGATTAAGAGGATAATAGACAGCAACGATGAGAACACGATGAGGACAATAGCGATCCTCTTGAGACTCTAAATAGTTTTTCCAAGATCGATAACATCATCGAGGATATCTCTACAAGTGATCGCAAACGATATGTAAGATCTAGAAAATAAATCAAGTTTTACAGATTCTTGAGGAAGAAAGAACAAGGGGTAATTTGCTGTTCTCATAGCATGAAGGACACCAAAATGCTGATAGAACTGTTTTTAAGGCATTTAGAGGTCGGATTTTGTGAATCGTGTATCTCTCTTGCATATTTTAGATTATTTCATTTTCAAAAGAGGATTCACAATCAGAGTCTTGGAGAATAATCCCCAAACCTTTTTAGCATCGATACAAGGACCATCACCTTCGAATAGATTGAATTCACTTATCGGCATGATATCTGAGACGAATCTAGAAATCAACACGGAATATCCATTACTGAGTTTGAGCTCTTCTTCATATGTTTCAGTTGTTGATGCAACTTTATCTGATGAAATAATTGATATTTTTCGAATAGGGCATTTTTCACTTGCAGCACCACAGAACCAGTAGCTCTTATCTGAATCATCAGTACCTAGAACCAAATAAATAGTAATGATTGCTTCTTTTGGTTCATGAAAAACAAACAACTAAATGATCAATCACTACTTACCCTTGCAGAGAATTTGATTTTCATCGCATTCAGTCTGTTCTTCTGTAAAGTAGGAGTTCAAGAAATTGTGTGTTTGACTTCTCTAGATGCAAAGACTTATCTCTGTATCGTTGTCATCAGCTAAGAGACTTTAGATTGTTCTTGATGGAACTTCAGCGATTTGTTAGAAATATTCTGATTTATTGATGGTTTTGACAGCATCGCAATCTTTAGAGATGATCTTGTAATCCAAAATATCATCAAAGTCATCTGAATCATAGTCTTCATATGAGCTATCAGTGCTTTAGAGTATCCTATCGTCGAGAATGTATGCTTCATCATAGCTGCCATTTTTATCGTTGTAGGCGTTATCAAGAAGGGCTTTGATTTGAAATTCATATTCTTCATCACTTGAACCTTCTCTACAATCTTCACAGAAACAACCCTATGGTATTACAAGGATATTTAGTAAGTTCATATGACTTTAAAATACTATTACTATTATTATCATGTTCACATTTGTTATGAAAAATCTACTTTCTATGCGCCAGGGAAGTTATACGAAATCAATGGCTAGGAACAATCAGACGAAGTAGATTTCTCAGTGATATTCAGAATAAAGTTATTATTCCAATTATCTTCAATGTCATTGAAGACTTTGAGAGCACCATTTATTTGTATCATAAAATAAATCGAAGAGAGAATTATGCTGAGAATAAAAGTTACCAAAAAACAACAAAACGTCATTAGCCGCATCCCAGATCTGAGCTAAATTAGAGTGTCTGTTCCTTAGATTGTGTGGAGACTGTTGATGTTGCTGTGGATATTACTGTTACTTGCTTATTTTATGTCATTGCTTTTATTTACGATACTTTTCATTTTGCTCTTTTTTAGAGCTTTTTTCTTTCTTTTATACCCGTTATTGCTCTCTTTCTTTCTTACTTTGAAGTGTTTAAATAGAAATTTATTCACTCTCTCCTTTGATTGAGGTATTTTTTTTTAATTTCTGCAATCAAAATAGGCATCTTCTTACACATTCTGTCTCCTTAATGTCAGCCAATATTTTTTCCTTTTACTTATGCGCTATTTTATGAAGTTATTAGGTACGTTTTCATTTGATTTCAGTAATCAAAACAATCAAAAGGTGTAAGAACTTAATAATCTTTGATTCTCTTAAAAAAAGAATCTTAAGAAGACTTTTATCTTTTGAAGAACATCCTAATAGCAATCTATTAAGAAACCAAAGAACTAACATATTTCTCTCTCTTTTCCTTCATTAATTATTTGATCTAACAAAAACCATAATTTGGTGAGTAAAAATGTTTAATATTTCATCCGATGACTTTTTCATTTATTGAGATATATTTTTTGTTTGCATTACTTTTAATCATAATTTGTCTTTACATTTTTCGTTATTTTTGAATACAAACTTTTTCACACAACAAAATACAAAACAAAAATAGATATTTTAAAATCAAATAGGTATCATTACATTAAGATGTCTGTATTTATTTATTTGTTTTTAGAAAAGAATTGTTAAGGCCATCAGAGAAATTAGAATAAAAGTAGTTTCTCATTGGAGCATAAAAATGATTAGCATCTTCATGTATCTGTACCTTCAGATCACCTTGAGAAACATTGCTGATATTTTTTTACCTTGAATTAGCTCTTCCTGGATAATTAAGATTCCAAAACAAAGTTCAATAAATTTGTTCATTTCCCTGCTTTCAAAATCTACACAGTTTCATAGGGGAATCAAATATGATTAAATTGAGAGGTAGTTAGATCTTCCACATTCTCATGGCTTAAGATGTTGATCTTAGTTGTTTGCTTACGTTTGTTATGTATTTTACTCACTACCCTCGCTAATTAGCTGGTTAGGTTTTGGATCAAAATCAATTAACGGGATTTCAATGTCATTATCAAGATCAATCCCTTTCATTAAGAATGTGTCCCAATCTCTAGTCACAAAGAATGCCACCTAGAAGAGACATACAACGAAGTTTGAAACGAGATAGGATATCCAGATACCTTGCAGCCCTAGAGACCAGAATAAACCGAGGAAATATGTCAAAGGAAGGCCAATCAGATAAAACCCAATTAGGTAGTATCTTAGGTTGTAACTTAGCTGACCAAGACCTTTCATGATCCCAGCGAACATATACTAGTGGCTTTCCACAAAAATTATAAAGAATATGTACAGATTAAAGATAATATCGAATTGCAGTCCTTCATTTTCATCCGAAATCGAGAGAAAACTTTTAATCGGATTTAGCAGCCAATACCCTGCTAAGATCTAGATTCCGAAATAGATATTACATGCTATCACACCCATTAACGCAGCTGTTTATGCCTTTTTCTTTGCATTCTCACCTATCGACTATCCAACGAAGCTCGTCACGGATACTGCTGTCCCCAGCGGAATTGCAAATAGCAGTGGTCGCACATTCACAAAAGACACATGCGCACTCAATGCTGAAGGGTTGTGAAGATTCCCCACAAAGATCATCAAGCACTCAATGTAGAGAAAATGAAGATACAGTGCTAAGCCCCCAGGAAATATGAATTTAAAGTAATCCCACCATTTGGACATCATCATCAGAGTTGGCTTTATCCAGCTGTTTAATTTGAGTCTCGCGATGAAGAAATATAACAGCAGCACACCCACGACATCGCTGATATTCCTGGCTATAGCAAGACCTACAAGTTTGTGATTCCCCACGAGCATCTCCGCCATAAGCGTATTCAGCACGGTTATTGCAAGTTTAATGTAGAAAGGTAGACTAAAGTAGTTTTATCCACAGAGGTAGATCCTTCCGATATCGAAGATGCCAGAGAGCAAAACACTAAGTGAACTCCATTTTACAAAGGATATTGCTTGCGTCATGACTTCGCTTTCATTATCAACTCCAAAAACAGTAAAGATCTATTTAGCGAAGAAGATCGCGATGATCAATAAAATGAACAAAGGTATCTAGAAGGCAAGCCCACGCTAGAAGTGAACACCCACAGCAAATGGATCCCGTGCTCCATGCGCTTGGGCAATGAGAGCGATGAGATTGTTGTTGAATGCGAACACGAGATTGTATCCGAACAAACCCAAGAATGTCATCCCTGATATGAAAAAGAAAAATGTTACTTTTAAAATGGATTTTTAGAAAAAGATTGAATTTGGATTGCTAGGTAGCAAATGAACTGGTTCATTACACCTATATTATTGATATTATTGGCTTTTTTGTATGAATTTCTTGAAAATATTTTTGCTAACACATATCCTGCTCTTGCTTGTTTGCTTGGTTTTTTCTATTTGTAGATCTTCCCCATTTTACTCAATATATTTTTGTATTTCTAAATTCGAATCTCCAAAAGACATAATAATTACCAAACCAGAAGGAGTTGATGAGAGACTGCTCACAATTGCAATAGACATAGTAAACATTGATGAAATTTTAGAGAAACATAGTCCCGAATGTGAGGATAGGAGTAACTGAAGATATCAGTAAATATATCGTCCCACGTGCGATCAACGAAGGCTTCAGATCTGCTACGAAGCTGCCATATTTCGAGCCTAGAGTGAAATCTGGTTGAGATTTAGATTCTTTGTCTAGATAATCATAGCGCACTTGCATTTAGTGAAACTATATTTCTTGAATTTCCATGATTTATGAGCTTTTTAAACCCCCTCCCCTGCAAAGTACTACTCTTCTTGAAACAATTTTTATTATTCTTAATATCT
>Ga0302285_10000444_pt1 | contig 23115 bp, 22 predicted proteins | sample III_Fen_E2_2_FD_200455 | JGI IMG/M metagenome (GOLD analysis project Ga0302285, IMG submission 200455) | Peat permafrost microbial communities from Stordalen Mire near Abisko, Sweden - III_Fen_E2_2 | ecosystem: Environmental > Terrestrial > Soil > Wetlands > Permafrost | place: Sweden: Abisko... | reverse complement strand
TACCCTGGGATTCTTTGATACGTTACTGAAAGTATTGCACCCGTTCATGCCGTTTATCACCGAGGAACTGTGGCAGGCATTGGAGGAACGCAAAGACGGTGAAAGTATCATGATTCAGTTACAGCCAAAAGCAGGCGACGTGGATGAGGTCTTGATTTCAAACGTTGAATATACCAAAGAAATTATTGCCGGAGTACGGGCAGTTCGTTTGCAAAAGAATATCCCAAACAAGGAACATTTGAATCTGCAGGTAATTGGTGGACACAATCCAAACCTGAATGCCATAATTTTAAAACTGGGTAACCTGGAAACGATTCAACCTGTGACCGACAAAGCTGCAGGTTCTATTTCATTCCTGGTTGGCACGACAGAATTTGCCATTCCGATGGGAAGCCTGATTAACGTGAAAGAAGAAATTGAGAAAATGGAAGCCGACATACTCTACTATCAGGGCTTTTTAGAATCAGTAGCCAAAAAGCTTGGCAACGAACGTTTTGTAGCTAATGCAAAACCGGAAGTGGTGGATGCTGAACGTAAGAAGCAAGCGGATGCTGAAAGCAAGATTTTCTCATTGAAAGAGGGAATTGCAGGGTTGCTGAAATAGAAACTATTGAACGCAAGTCCGGTAATAAGATGGATAGAAACCGAATAGAACTGAAGTTATTATCAGTATTATTCGGTTTTTTTTTTAGTTGAACATTTTCGTGTAATATTCGGTTTAATGTTATAATAATAAAACAATTAGTTACTTTTGTGTGATTATATCACGATAAATTTATCAACCTTAAAATTATGAGAGCAATAGAAATTAACGCAAAAACTGACAGTCAAGGTCATTTAAAGTTGAATTATCCTTTGCATAAAAAGGAACAGAATGTACGTGTTATCATTCTTGTTGATGACAATTCAGAAATTAATGAGGATGAAAAGTTATGGCTGAATGCTGTTTCTTCGAATCCTGCATTTGATTTTTTAAAAGAACCGGAGGAAAATATCTATTCAATTAAAGATGGAGAACCTTTTAATGATAAAAAATAGTATTATTCTGGTTCCGTTCCCTTTTGATGATTTTTCAGCGTCAAAAGTTAGACCCGCAATTTGTTTAACCTCCGAAATAGGTAAACATAATCATGTAATTATTGCATTTATAACAAGTAAAATGCCTGATGACCGCGTTGAAAGTGATTTGATAATTAAAAAGGATTCGGAGAATTCACTTGGCACTGGTTTATTAGTAGATTCTGTTATAAGATTGCATAAAATCGTTACCATTCCTTCAAGTTTAATTAAAAGAAAGTTAGGTTCAATCAATAAAATTCTTGAAATTGAGGTTGAAAGAAAAATAGAAACGCTCTTTAAAAATTAAATTTTAAAGAAAGTCGGCCTGTAAAATATAGTAAAATCTTAGAAAGGGAATCTGAAATTTCTAAACAGCATATTGAAACAAAAAATTATACACTATAGACTCAAATTGCAAAGTGTTAAAATTTAAGTACTAAGGATGATATTGAAAAGAACTGTTTATGTAATCACAATACGATAGGACAAATTGGCTTTTAGGAACAACTGTATAAACCTAATTTAAACCCCTCGAATTCGAGGGGTTTAAAAAGTAAGCTAGATTGAATAGTTTTTTATTCTGTTTGCCATAACACAAATGAAATCTATACTGGGAAATAATGTTATTTCAGGATTGAAGCAACTTAATAAGCAATAGTTCCCTGATAGTTGTTGAGGGAGATATGCGTTTCAATAAACTTCTGATTATGAAATCTACATGGAATTTCCTTGGCAGTTCATTCTGAAAACTCTAACTTTGCACTCACTTAGTAAATAAAAAAATATGTCTCCAACTTATCAGCATCTTTGTTCTCTAACCTGCGAAATAGCCCGTTCGGTTGGAATGTATATGGCGGAAGAACGCAAGGGCTTTGACATTTCAATGATCGAAAGCAAAGGCTTGCACGACCTGGTGAGTTATGTGGACAAGGAATCGGAGAAACGAATTATTGAGCAATTGTCGAAGTTGTTGCCCGAATCGGGATTTATTGCCGAAGAGGGTACCAGTTCAAAGCATGGTGAACGGTATAACTGGGTGATCGATCCACTGGATGGAACGACAAATTACATTCAGGGTGTTCCCATTTATGCAGTCAGCATCGGATTGTTGGATGGTGACGAACTGGTAGTAGGCGTGGTATACGAAGTAGGACTCGATGAGTGCTTCTATGCATGGAAAGAGGGAGGTGCCTATATGAACGGCGAACCTATCCGGGTATCTGAGCGGGATGATATACACGATGCACTGCTGGCTACTGGATTCCCGTATTCCAACTTTGACCAGCTGGATGAATACCTGGCCTTGCTGAAGTGGACAATGACCAATGCACGCGGTGTACGCAGGCTGGGCTCTGCAGCTACCGATCTGGCATATGTGGCTTGCGGAAGGTTTGATTCTTTCTGGGAATATGACCTCAAACCCTGGGATGTAGCTGCCGGAGCACTGATTGTAAAAGAAGCAGGCGGAGTGGTGACTGATTTCAACGGAGGAAGCAACTATCTTTTCGGAGGGGAAATTATTGCTTCCAATGCTTTACTGGGAGATTTGATGCTTGAAAAGGTAGGTAATTTCATGGAATAACCCCAAAGCCATTCAAGATTTTTAATACTATTATTTCTTATTTCCATTTAGGGATTAGGAGTCTTTTATTCAATAATATCTTATCCCCCTTCAGGGGTTAGGGGTCATTTTTTATACATTATGCTAATAAACGAACGGGATACGCGCCACGAACGCCTGCTGCAGGTGGCCAATGAAATGATGACAGCAGCACGTACTGCACCGAAAGGAAAAGGGATTGATATCATCGAAGTATTTATGGTTACAGGCGATACCATCGATTATCTGTCGAATGCTATGCTAAAATACTCTGAAAAAACAGGCATGAAATTTATTACCCGGGATGCCAAAAATATACTTCTTGCTGAAGCAGTTATTCTTATTGGTACGAAAATACGAATTCAGAATTTAAACTGCGGATATTGCGGGTTTGATACTTGTGCCGAAAAATTGACTCATCCTGACGTCCCCTGTGCTATTAATACAGTTGATGTGGGGATTGCTATCGGTTCTGCTTGTTCAGTGGCAGCAGACCATCGTGTGGATAGTCGTGTTATGTTCTCGGTAGGAAGGGTTGCTCAGGAATTAAACCTGTTGCCCGGTTGCACTTCTATATACGGAATTCCTATCAGCGGCTCCACCAAGAATCCTTTCTTTGACCGGGTATTTACACCACCTGCAATCACTGAATAACGGCTGAAACTTTTATTTCCATTTGCCTTAAGTAAAAAATTCACACCCAATTCCAGTTGATAGATTTATACTTTGTCGGAAGAGTTAACTCTGCGTTACAGTTGATTCTATTGATCTGATTGTGTGTGTCATACAAGTTTATAAAGTTCATGAAATCAATGAACGGTTAATTTAATTGTTTTATGGATAAAGATACTATTCTTCCAAAGGACCGGCTCTGGACGCAAAGCTTTATAAGTGCCTGTACCAGCAACTTTCTGCTTTTCTTTGCATTTTATTTATTGTTACCCATTCTTCCGCTTTACCTGATTGAAGAATTTCATACTTCAAAGTCATATGTCGGGATTATATTGTCGTGTTATACCCTGGCGGCATTGCTTATTCGTCCACTGGCAGGCTTTATCCTCGACATGTTCAGGCGTAAACCCATTTACACCATTGCATACTTCTTTTTTATACTATCCTTTATTGGATATCCGTTGGCATCCGTTGTAAGCATGTTCCTGTTTCTGCGTATTGTTCACGGATTTACATTTGGTATGGTAACGACTGCCGGAAACAGCCTGATAGTGGACATTATGCCTGCATCACGAAGAGGAGAGGGATTGGGCTATTTCGGGGTGGCAAATAACCTGGCGATGGCGATAGGACCTATGATTAGTCTATTTATGCATGATTACTACAGCTTCGATACGATATTCTATACAGCTATAGTGAGCGGTTTACTAGGCTTCCTGGTTGTCTTTACTATCAAATCGGATAAGACGTTTGAACGGAGTGCCAGGCAACCCATAGCATTCGACAGGTTCTTCCTGTTAAAAGGATTCTACTCCGGGTTATCCCTGTTAATGCTTGGAATTCCATACGGTATGCTTACTACCTATGTGGCGATATATGGAAAGGAACTGGGGATTAAGAGCGGTATGGGCATTTTCTTTTCATTAATGGCAGCCGGACTGATAGGTTCACGTTTATTTGCCGGTAAACTGGTTGATCGGGGAAGACTGATTCCGGTTATTGTAAACGGGACGTTGGTTTGCCTGGTGGGCTTCTTTATGCTGGCGGGATTAAAAACAATTGAAATTTACAATGCTCAATTAATTGAATGGGTATTTTATTTTATTGCTATCGTTTTAGGGGTTGGTTATGGTATGCTTTTCCCGGCATACAACACACTTTTTGTAAACCTGGCGCAGAATAATCGACGTGCCACTGCAAGTTCTACTTATTTAACCAGTTGGGATCTGGGCGTAGGATTTGGATTGGTACTGGGAGGTACACTGGCTGATGCGCATGGTGGATTGCCTTTAGCCTATCTGGTTGGAGCAATGACCACAGGCTTTTCATTCTTGTTTTTTAAGCGTATTGCCGGTCCGCATTTTGATCGGAATAAACTCCGTTGAATTCAAGCTACAATATCGAAGTTTATTTCAGTAAAAGAGTTATTTTTACTCTTCTCTCTGATACTCTTTGGTTAGGGCAACAAATTCAGAAATCTTAGAAGGAATGCTTTCGAAGATATTTCCTACAACCACCATATCGGCTCCTGCATCAAATGCTTCTTTGAGTTGTTGCGCAGATTTAATACCGCCTCCTACGATAAGTGGAAGCGATAATCCATCTTTAACGCATTCAATCATATCGGCAGGAACAGGCTCAAGTGCTCCGCTTCCAGCTTCCAGATAGATCAATTTCATCCCCAATAATTCTCCTGCAACAGCTGTGGATAGTGCAATTTCCTTTTTATCGCTCGGGATGGGGCGTGTGTTGCTGATATATTCCACCGAGGTTGATTTTCCACCTTCAATAAGCAGGTAACCGGTTGGAATTACTTCAATCTCCGATTTTTTTATAGCCACTGCAGAACCAACATGCTGTCCGATCAGAAATTCGGCATTCCGTCCGGATAACAGCGACAGGTAGAGCAATGCGTGGGCATTTGAGCTGAATTGTAAAGCATTCCCCGGAAACAATACGACAGATGTCTTGATTTCTTCTTTTAAAAGGTCAATTAAAGAATCAATGGAATTTAAGGTGTGGCTGCCGCCTACGAAAATAAAATCGGGGATATTGGATTTCAATTCAGCAATGGTACTTGATAAAACAAATCCACGACACTGATCAGGATCTAATAATACAGCCAACATTTTGTGGTTTCTTTCTTTATTCAGAATAATCGTTTTGTAGATACTTTTCACGTCGAATTAGGTTTATTTAGCCTGGCAGTACACCAGGGTGTATTCATCTGATTGTTGATACAATAATTTGTAAAATGATTTCGTTGGAATATGTTGGGCCTTCATTTCACCGGAGGCATTTACTACGAAAGGATAAATACGCAACTGAGTTGCAAAGTCGATAGCTTCCTTTCCGATAATCTTATACAATGCTTCTTTTGCCGACCATGCCAGAAGCAGCTGCCTGATATCACTTCCCTCAGAGAGTTCCTGCTGTTCAGTGAAACTCATAAACCTTTTATATATCTTCTGTATTTTATCCGTTGGACATTCAATGTCAATTCCTACCATGGCTGTTGGGTGAGTTATGACGGCTATCCATTTGTTACTGTGTGAAACACTTATTTGATAGCTCTTATCTGAAAGATGGGGTTTGCCTTCTGCATCATATTCTATTCGTGTATTCTTTCCGACCAACGCTTGTAAGGCAACACGGATTCCCAGGAACTCAAGTTTCCGTTTTACTGAAACTATGTTGTTAAAGGCAGCGTTGTCCGATTCAGTCAGATTAAGTTGATCGTAAAGGGTATCAACACTTTCGGTAAGCTCCCAAACCAACACTTTTGCCTCTCCTGATATGATGAGTTCGCGTTTCATCGCTTCCACTCAAAACTTTCCATAATACGGATTACATCTTCCCGTATATAATTGGCCATAGGGGCAATAGAATCTTTATTGGGAACGTTGTTGAAATATAATGCACCGCGGAAAAAGTTACGGGTGCTGTCGGTTAGTACAAACTGAACAGAGGAAGCTGTATTTCCTTTTAATTCGTACAAAATACCATGAACATTTTTATCCCGATTATCGAACGGCTGTTCACTAATGTCATCGGCACGGACGCTGTGTTTATATACTATTTTTCGTGTGTCTTCCAACAAATTGATCAGGTTGCCTTTTACAGGTTTAAAGCTGCAGTAAATGCTGGCATTGAGTTTCGGGTAATACAAATCGATCCAATTTGTTTCACCTTCAACTTTCCTGCTGATAAGTTGTACATTTTCAGGTAAATCGAACCGGTAAGGAAGATTGAGGGTGTCAATTGTACGGTAAGAATGTTGTGGGAGATCCACCCTGAAATATCCGTAAGGACGTGGAATAGATGTTTTGCTGCAAGAACAAAACAAGCAGGTAAAAACAAGCATCAATATTATACTAAAAGAACGAAACAATTTCATGTACACCATTTTATTAATTGCCATTTATTACTTACCATAACAATGGATTTGTCTTCATTTAATCATTAAATCAGCGCATTATCATACATCCTCTTTGCTAAAATCGTCTTTAATAAACAATTTCACTTTCTTTATTCTGCGATTGTCTACAGCCACGATTTCGAATACATAGCGTCCATATCCTATCCGTTCATTTTTTGCAGGGATATCGCCTTTTATCTCCAGAATAAGCCCTGCAAGAGTTTCTACTTCATCCGTTACTTTTACAAAATCCTCCTCTTCAATTTCAGCAATCTTAAAAAAGTCGTTAAGTAGTATTTTAGCTTCAAAAATAAAAGTGTGGTTATCAATCTTTGTAAATAATTGTTCTTCAGTGTCATACTCATCACTGATGTCACCTACGATTTCTTCCAGGATATCCTCCAGTGTGATTAACCCGGATATGCCACCATATTCATCAACCACCAGAGCCAAATGCACTTTATTCGACTGAAATTCATTCAACAGATCATCAATCATTTTAGTCTCCGGGACGAAATAAGCCTGACGAACCAGTGTTTGCCAGCGGAAATTAGCAGGTTTATCCAGATGAGGCAACAAGTCTTTGCTATAAAGCAATCCCTTGATATTATCCCTGTTTTCACCATAAACAGGAATGCGTGAATACCCCGATTTGATAATAATATCCAGCAATTGCTTGTAATTGGTTTTAATGTCTACTACTATCATATCTAGCCTGGAGGTCATAATATCAATAACCTGTATATTGCCGAATTTAATAATGCCTTCCAGAATTTCAGTGTCTTCGTCTTTGCTGTTCGATGTTAGCTCAAGAGCATGCGACAATTCATCCATGGAAATGTTTGAACGGGTATGTTTTGCAAGCCTGCTATTGACTACAGAAGTTGAATTTACCAGAATACTGACTAACGGACCAACCATTTTCCCTAATGTAGTAATGATAGGAACGGCCTTTAATGCTGATTTCTTAGCATATTGGGTGGCATAAACCTTCGGCATAATTTCACCAAAGAGTAACAGAATAAAAGTTATAAAAATGGCTTGAAAGATAAACCCCAGGAATGGCACATTATCGAAATTAAGAATGGAAGTTGTGACATGTGTCAGTAAAAGGATAACAGCTACATTCACAAAATTGTTACCGATGAGGATGGTTGCCAAAAGGCGTTGAGGTGACTGAAGTAATTTGAGAATGTTCTTGTCCGTTTTCCGTTCACTCTCTTCCAACTCATTCATTGCTTGCGGATCAAGCGAGAAGAATGCAATTTCTGAAGCCGATATCAGCGCTGAAAGTGCAAGCAACAGAACACATACAGTCAACGATACAATGGCTGATAATAATTCCGGAGTAGTTAAATAATGAACCGTAATGCCCCCGAAGGAAGAATATATAGCGTCCGTTTCCAATGAAATAAGTTTAATGTGTATTTTGCAGACAATTCATTCTGCATCTGCAAAAGTAGTTATTTTTTTTTGAAATGAAATTACATGAATCGAATCAAAAATCAGTTGTCAATAGTCTGGTCGAAAAGAAAGAACGGTTTTATACAAACGTATCAATTATGACTATTTCACGGATACTATTTTATCGACAACAAATTTATTGACTCCTCTCCAGGGAAGTACGCCCAGGTATTCTTTATAATGTAATTCTACTTGCCTGCCACTACAGCGCATCAACGAATCGGCTACTGCTTTATCCTCCACTGAAAAAGGGAATTCATACGACTGGATAGTTCCCGCTGTCTGTGAACGGAAGCCGGATTGAATCATTTTTCCTTCGTATGTTTTAAAAACGTATCCCTTATGAACAAAATAATTTAATTCTCCTGCTTTTACCCCTTCTCCAAAAACAAAGTAAAATTTGAAAAACAGAAATAAAGCGAACACTATAACCACTATAAGCGTTGCAATGGTAAGTCCTTTTTTAGTTTTAGGATTCATATTTTCAATTGAATTTAAATTTTGTTACAAATATAGGCCATTTTTTTCATGTACTTTAAAATATAATCGAAAAATAAACATTCTGTTAGTTAATATTGGCTATCTTTACCACGTCATCGGAACGAATAAAGATCCGGTGGGAATATTCAATATTGATTTGTAAATCGATAAATTATAGACTATTATGGAAGACAAATTAGTTACCCTCGCAATTCGCACGTATAAAAGGGCACAGATGATTAAAACCGTTCTGGAAGAAAATGGAATAGTGACTGTGATACATAACATTAATCTGGAACATCCCGAACTGGCAGTAGGTGTGCGTGTCCGCATAAAAGAGAGTGATTTGCCCATGGCCCTTCGGATTGTTGAAGAAATGGAAAGTGCCTGGGAACATGAACCTGTAACAGGAAGTACTTCAACTCAGAAAGTATTAATACCGATCGATTTTTCTGACCAGGTGTCAAAAGCTACTGATTTTGGTTTTCATTTTGCAGATATCCTTGCCGCTGAAGTTGTATTCCTGTATGTCTATTTTAGTCCGGCATTTACGATATCCTCGAACAATGATATGAGTACCTATAGCATTAGCGATAGTGAATTGCTGAAAAAGATTCTAAGTTCAGCCAATACTGAAATTGAGAATATGACAAAGCAAATTCATAAACGAATTGCAAATGGAGAGCTTCCAAATATCCCGTTTAGTTTTGAAATGAAAGAAGGAGTGCCCGAAGATCAGATACTTGATTACTGCAAAAAAAACAATCCTTCATTGGTTGTTATGGGTACTCATGGAAGGAAACTGACAACCGAACTGATAGGAAGTGTAACGGCTGAAGTCATGGAAGCATGTGTCTCTCCTGTATTTGCTGTTCCGACATTGATGACTATGCATTCTCCTGATGATATTAAGAGAGTTGCTTTCCTGACCAACTTCGATCAAAAGGATCTGATTGCCATTGATCGTGCTATTTCACTTTTTGGTCCTGAAGATGTGGAAATCTATTTTATTCATGCCTCTGATAAAAATGTAGCCTGGAGTGAAGTCATGCTTGCCGGGATAAAATCCTATTTTGCAAATCATTATCCCCAGTTAGTAACTAACTATGATTTGTTGAATGCAAATGATACTCCCGAATTTCTGAATAATTACATGGCGAATAATAAAATTAATGTACTGGCATTCAATTCGCGCCGGAGGAATATCTTCGCACGTCTTTTTAATCCCGGATTGGCTTATAAGATGGTGCTTCATTCCGATACTCCTTTATTTGTCACTCATGTATAAACTTAAAGACCCGGTTCACCCGGGTCTTTTTGCTACATATTGATTTTATAACAATGATAAAAATTTAAAATCAGGTAAAATAATTACTTTTGCATTTGAACATTGCATTCAAAGGATGAAATCATCTTTTGTCAATCAATGCTTTTAGCCCTTATTTCTTCTTTTTTATAATCGAATTGCTTTAAATCAAAAGGATCAGAATATCATGATTCATCAATACCTTATGAAAAAAAATCTAATATTATTTGTTCTGCTATTTTCATTTTGTTCAACTACTTTTGCTGAAAAACAACTGGTACAACTTTTAAAGGACCGCATAATTGAATTAAGCCGTAATCCGTTTTTCCAGACCAACGATCAGTATAATCTGGCATCTGCCATTTCAAATAAAGGGAATACAACCGATTTGAGTTTACGTGAATTATACTGGAATACCTATCAGCAAGATTCAGATTTAGAAAACATAATCCATACACAGGTATCCGATGGCTCATGGAAAGATATAGATTATAACGATCAGGCGCTAAGCAACTGGGATCCTACTAATCATGTATCCAGACTGTTATACCTGAGCAGGGCTTATATTACTCCTGCTTCGAAATTTTACCAACAGAAATATGTTTCGGAAGTGTTACACCGGGGATTAAATTACTGGTTTCTGAAAAAGCCTGTATGCCGAAACTGGTGGTATAACCAGATAGGGGTTCCCCGTTTTATGGGATTGATATTTCTGTTTATAGAAAATGAACTGACTGAGAAAGAAAAGTCAGAAGCTATTACCGTGTTGAACAAAGCAGGTTTTAGGATGACAGGACAAAATAAAGTATGGTTAGCGGGCAATGTCATGCTAAAAGCCCTTTTGATGAATGATGAAAACCTTACTAAGATGGCAAGGGATACTATTGCCTCTGAAATTTTTATTACTACCAAGGAAGGCATTCAGGCTGATTACAGTTTCCATCAGCATGGCCCTCAGCAACAATTTGGCAATTACGGGCTGGCTTTTATTTCAAGCATGGCCTATTATGCGAATGTGTTTGGCGGTTCAACCCTTACATTTTCACCGGCACAAATGAGCATTTTGCGAAATTATATCTTTGAAGGAGAAAATTGGGTTATATGGCATGGATATATGGACGTCAGTGCCTGTAACCGACAACTGTTTAAGCAGGCACAGGTTGGGAAAGCAATGACGCTTTGTGTTGCAGCACACCAACTAAAACAAGTCGATTCTCAGTACGTAGAACGATATAATGACTTGTTAAAACGTAATTTACAACAGGAACCAATGGTTGAAAAATCGATGGCTAAACATTTTTGGCGGTCAGACTTAACCGTTTTTCGTGGTACTAAAAGTTATATCTCTATACGTGCATGTTCCCCACGGGTGAAAGGTACTGAATTTACTAATAATGAAAATAAGAAAGGTCACTTTATTTCGGATGGTTCAACCATCTTTCTTCGCGATGGATACGAGTATAATGATATTTTTCCCCTTTGGGACTGGAATAAACTACCCGGTGTAACAGCCCCTTTACTTGATTCGATAAAGCCTGATCCCAAAAAAGATGACTACCGCAATCCTAATCCCTTTGTAGGCGGATTGACTCATAACAGCAATGGAATAGCTACTTTTCATCTCTCCAGGAATGGGATAGATGGTAAAAAATCCTGGTTTTATAATAATGGTGTCCTGGTGTGCCTTGGTACAGATATTTCATCTGATTCCGGTCACGAAATTATTACCGGTGTTAACCAGTGCAATCAAAAAGGAAATGCGGAAATTACTTTTAACGGAGGAATGACAATGTCAGTATCCGATACCTTGTTAACCTCAAATTCAATAAGATCAGTATGGCATGACTCTATTGGATATTATTTTCCGGTGCAATCTGCTGTATCACTATCCGTCAAAAAGCAAAGCGGAAACTGGCATGATATAGCCGATCCGTATTCTTCCGCTTTAGTAACCGGTAAAGTCTTTAATCTGTGGATAAATCATGGCGTTGATGCAAAAACATCTACCTATGAATACATTGTTTTGCCGGCTGTTTCGCCCGCCCGGTTAAAAGAATATATGGCAAAACAGGTTATTGATATTATGGCGAATAATGAAAAGGTACAGGCTGTTAAGTTGAAGGATAACTCGTTGTTCCAATATGTTTTTCATGAACCTGCAAGAATGAACACATTGTCGGGAGCCAATTTTATTGAAACTAAGAACCCGGGGTTAGTTATGATCGAAATAAGTGTCACCGGTAACCTGATAATAACAGTAGCCGATCCGACACAAACCCTGAAGGAATTTAAATTAACAGTAAGCGGCAGGTATCGTGCAAACCAATCGGCTTATAATGAAGAAAAGAATCAAACAGGACTGAAAATATCATTACCGCAAAATGAATATGCCGGCAGCTCGGTTACTGTGGAGTTAAAGAAGCGATAACTGGTGTATGTCCACCATTTTACTCCTGCTATAATCCACTGGCCAGGATGTCAGCTAAATGAATTCCCTTCAGCGGGAGTTTGTTTTTTGTGCAATACCCGTTGATATTCATTAGGCACGAAGCTTCCGTGCTTACGATGTACCCAACATGTGTAGCCAATGCATTTTGCACTTTTTGCTCGACCATGGAGGAGGAGATAGCATTGTTTTTAACGGCAAAAGTTCCTCCAAAGCCACAACAAACATCACTTTCCTCCATTTCAACCAATTCCAGCCCTTCTACATGCGACAACAGTATCCGGGGTTCATCTTTAATCCCGTATTCGCGTAAGGCAGAACAAGAATCGTGAAAAGTCACCTTGTGTGGAAACGAAGCACCCAGATTTGTCACCTTCAATACGTTTACCAGAAAATCGGACAGTTCGTAAATTCTATTCTTCATTCGGGCATGCCGTTCAAGTAAATCAGGCCGGTCTTTCAATACTTTGTGATAATGATGAATGATGAAACCGGAACATGAGCCTGATGGTGACACAATGGGCATATCCGGGTTGAAATCATTCATGAATTTCTCTGCAAGGCTTGCCGATTCTTTCCAATAGCCACTGTTGAATGCCGGCTGTCCGCAGCAGGTTTGTTCGTGGTTATAATGCACCTTGCAACCGGCTTTTTCAAGTATTTTTACCGTGTTGAATCCTGTCTGCGGATATAATTGGTCAATGTAGCAGGGAATAAAAAGTTGAATGTCCATTATTCTGTAATTGAGATGAATTAATACCAAAAATCGGCATAAACAGGTAAATGATCTGAATAACCATCCTGGTATTTTAGTCCTGCGTATGTCCTGAATGGCTGTTTGCCCAGGTACGCTTTATCGTTCTCAAGTAAAAAGGAGGCATCGAAAATATGCGCATGATCCTGTGATGTGAAAAATGAACCTGATGGATTCAGCAATTCGCCTGAAATAATAATCTGATCGAGTGTCCCCCATTCTCCCTTGAATTTATTCGAGCCTTTTCCTTCCAGTTGCAGGTTGTACATCAGGTTGTATAAACGGGTAGCCAATACAGACCCTGTTATGGGGTTAGCTTTTAAATCCTCTGCTATGCTTGAACTGGTAGGAAAATCATTAAAGTCACCCATGATAACTATCCTGGGATGACCGTTGACAGTGTAAATGCTATCCACTTTTGACCGGATAACCGAAGCTACAAACTTTCGTTTGTCTTGTGACTCCATTTCACCACCCAGCCGGGAAGGAAAGTGGCAAACAAATACATGCAGGGTATCCCCCGTTGGAATAATTCCTGAAACAAACAGAACGTCCCTGGTCTTGTTTTCAGGAGCCATCGGGAAATGAATTCTGATTGCCTCATTATGTATTGGCTTAAATTGTATCGGTTGATACAGTAAGGCAACATCAATTCCTCTGGGGTCGGGCGAATCATGGTGTATATAGTTGTATCTGAAGTTTTTTAATCCTGAATAATGAGTCAGGTCATACAGACATTTATCACTTTCTACTTCACATAACCCAACCAATGCCGGTGCGTCCCAACCGCCTATTGCAGTGATTACCTTTGCTATGTTTGATTGTTTCTTTTGGTATTTCGAATAATTCCAGGCCCGTATGCCCGAAGGCAAAAATTCATTATCGTTTGACAGGGAGTCGTGTACACAATCAAAGAAATTATCTGCATTATAACACATGATTTTAAAATTCTGCTTTTCCTGTTTTTGGGCAACAAGCTGAATCGTTATAATCAAAATCAATTGTAGAAGAATTCCTTTTTTCATAAACGGGCTATTTGGTAGGTTGCCATTCGTAGGCTCCGGCATCAGGCGCCCCATCTTTTAACCGGTTATTCCCATTTAAATCAAGCGGGTGTTGCAATGCAATTGTAAGATCGGCCAGTCCACGTGCAGGTGATACAGAGTCAGGCATAAAATTAAAATAGGTGTTGTTGTCCAGGCTGTAACTGATATTTTTAAAGACCGTATCGTTTCTTCGCGCCCACCGGATTTTGGTAAATTGAGGTAGATTTAATGAATCTGTTTTCTTGATATAACAATGATCGAACGTTCCGTTGTACTGATCCGGGAACCGGGTAGCAAGGCTGAATTCGTTATCTTCATTCCCACTGATGATACAATTTCGGAATATCGATTCCATGGGGGACACACGATTCAGGTTCATGATCATTACGGCAGGTTTCTTGTCGCGTGAAACAGGTTGAAAACTGTTATTGTCGAAATAATTTGCTATGGTGCATTGAATAAAGCTATGTTTTCCACCGTTTAAAAACACACTGTAACTGCTGGAATTTGAAATTTCGGTATTCGTTACCTGAACATTCCCATTTTGAACTACTAATCCGTAGAAATAGAAATTCTGAATGCGACAATCCGATATTTCTAAATTAGGAATTGTATTCCTGTCATTATTTGAAAAATAAATTCCAACATAACCACTGCTTATATTTACGTGCCTCAAAATATGATTCCCGGAATTACCAAGAAGATAAACACCATCCCATTGTCCAGCAACATAATTGTAGGGAACAGGTGTTGAAAAATTGATTTTATCAAACCTGTCACCTCTCATGACAATAGGTTTTTCAACTGTCCCTAGTGCTTTCAAATTACCATAAACTTTCAGGTTGGCATTATTATGAAAATAGATTCTGCATCCGGGATTCAACGTGAGTGTTTTGTTTTGTGAAACAATCAGGCTATCGTAAATCAGATATGGTTTATCTTCATTTAATACAGTATCGTCTTTAAAGCTTTTACCACGGAGAATAATTACATTCTGACCATACGCCCGGAGTTTGACATTCTGAATAACACCATTTGTCTGTGCCACGAGCGAATCATTAATAACTACAGGCGAATTAGCATTGGAGGGATCAACTGTCACAGCTACAAAAATATACATGCTGTCATTGGCTCGGATTTCAATATTGTCAAATTGATTATTTGCATTCAGACTACCATCCACGTTGATTTTAAATGCAGACTCTTTTCCTCCGGCAAGACCTAAGTGGCTTATTCTCAATGCCACATTATTCCTGTTGTAAACCATTATTTTAGCCGTAGCACTGCCAATGGTCGTAAAAACGGTATCAAAGGTGAGTGTGTCAGTGGAAAATGAAAGTTTATCTTTTGGATTTGTCGAATAGATCCCGTCATTACAGCCTGTAAATCCGATAACGGTAATTACCGAAATTAAGACGATAAAAAGGAAATAGGTTTTTCGTGAAATAAAAGTCATATATTGTTGGATCTCTTTATGGACAAATGTGAATATCGGATATTATTTTTCGCAAATTTACGGTAAAAGATGGCATTATCATAATAATGGCTTACTTTTGTAGAAATAAATCATTAAACAGAGTCCACATGGCAAGCCGTAGAAAATTAAAGAAAACCATTAAATTTGTATCCTTCGAATTGATTACTGATATCTATTTTAGGTGTTTAACGTCAAAAAATGTTGATGATCAAAAAATTGATGCTTTGGTTGTTGACATTATGTCATTAAACCGTGAATATATTTTACGTACCAATTGTCCGGATGGAAAAGACAATCCCAACCTGGTAAAAGCTTATTTTCGTAAGCTGTTTGTTGACTGGCAGGCAGCCATGGAAAAAGTGATTAAGGAAATAGAAAATATTTAATACCTAAAAAGAAACAACGGATCTATCTGTTGTTTTTTTTTATTCAAAATTAAAACTCAGGGTTATCATTTTGGATGTGAGTCTGGAAAGTGCATTAGAGAAACGTTGGTTGGCCTGGCTTAAACCTACCCGATCCTTACCGGGCACTAATATATTCCCAAACCCGATGGAGTATTTTAGTTCAGGCGCTAACTTGAAAAATGAGAAATAAATATCACATCCCACTCCAAACTCTGTATAAAAGTCTAACGGCTTTAGTGTGACCGGGTTGTCTGAATTTGCACTTGTTGCCAGGTCAAACGAAACTCCTGCACCACAAATTACGTACGGTCTGTAATTTCCTTTTCTCTCGGCACTGTATTTCAAATAAATGGGAAAACAGATAGGAATTGATGAAATATCGATAGAATCTTTGCCAGAATTAAACGTATAGCTTAATTCCCGTTCACCAAAATACAGGGTGGGAGTAAAGCGCAGGTTTAAATACCTGTTTAATCTTAAATCGCTTATAATACCTACCGTGAAACCCGGTTTTAATGTTGAAACGCGTGCACTGTCCCTGTGAGTTACATTAAAATCCATGGCGTTTACCCCAAGTAAAAATCCAAAATGGATGATTTTTTGGTCTACATAAGGCAAATTTCCTTCGGCCCGCGACACAGTGCCAAATTCAAGCACTAACATTGCAAGCAGTATGTATTTCTTAAGATTACGACTGATCATATTTTTTGATAGTTAAGTAAGATACAAACGTACAATAATATTGATTATTGCACAATAATACGTGCATCTATTTTTTCGTTTCATTTTTTTGATCTTTCTGCCGATAATTAAATTGCCCGGAGTAACATAAAATCTGGTGCCATGGCTGAGTCAGGACTATATCCTTGCATGTCTTGCCTTGGAATAAAATTTTGAGGTATGTTTGTTATTTCCTGTCCTTCTGCAATATATTTATAAACAGATATGGTCTCCTGTTTTTTTATGAAAAGAGTATGGGTTTTGACATTTGGATGTTAATAATGTGTCATGTTTTTTAATAGCCCTGTCTGGAAATATTATTATAGTAATATGATTATCCGTAATATGTCCTAAGATAAAGTCATTATCCTAAATTCGAAGGATTTAAAATGTGAATAGGCATGTATGCAATTTACACAAGTCGAACTCCCACTTTTCGTACTCCAACTTAATCCCTTTCCAGCACGAGTGTGAGTGCGACTGTGCAACTTCTTTGTCATGTCTTTTTTCTTTTTCCTCCCCATACCTTTCCTTATTCTACCCATAACCCACCTATAACCCACCTCTTTAATGATATGGGTTATAGGTGGGATATAGGTGGGATATCTAAGAGACAACTAAGAAACAACATAAAACACGTGACAGAGAGCTTCCAAACGGGTGATAAAGGTCTGGAAAAGAATTAAACTGAAAAGTGTGCCGATGGGTTGTTTAGTAATATAAATCATTTATTTCAGAATTTACTATTCTGCGTAGCTTGTCAATTGTATATAACGGGTATAACTTTTGGTTTTAACGCATTTATAGTCTCATCAAAATCAGGAGTCTTTGCGGATAATCAAATATAATAAAATAAAAAAAGTCCGGATTATGGATTTATTCAGAATGCTGTATGTTTTAAGGCATCAATCATTTTGACTAATGTGCGTTAAACAGAAACTTCACCATAGAGTCATTTTCCTGCGTTGGAATGATGTAATAATGCTGAAGTGAGTGTAATGCCAATGCATACACGAATACACGTCACGTTGCTTCCATGGGCTATTTTAGATGTGATTTCATTTAGTCCTTGATTTGATATAAATTATTTTCGATTCCATAAATATTGTATCTGATTTACAGCTTGCCGACGAGAAATTCTTCGTTATTACTAAAAAAAGAGTTCATCATTCTACCGGAGTAAGAAATGATGAACTCTTTTATGATAAACTGAAGTTATAGCTTAGACAATGTTCAGAATAAATTCAATCTGTTCAATCGTATTTTAATTAGAATAGATTCGGAATTACCAATGAGATGATGAGTATAAACATTCCCAGTACCAATACGGCAATGGTTTTATTTGTTACACCTTTCCATTCTTTTAGCAGGATACCCCATACATTGCTAAATGTAATATTCAGCGACATAAGGATGCTCCAGGAGAATGCCATCATGACACTTCCTTCTGTGAAATAACTTTTACCCATTGCCAACCCGAAAAACTGGGAATACCAAAGAATACCTGCCAGGGCACAAAACAGAATGTTATTTACAAATACCCCGCCTGAAACACTAAAGTAATCAGTGATAGTTTTGTTTTTAATGTTTTGGAAAATACAATATATGGCATTAGTGAGGAATCCACCTGCAGTAATTAATAGAATTGCAGGAAGACCTGCAAAGAGAGATTTTGTTCCCATGGCAATTACAGCCAATTTAATTGGCTCTGCTGCTTCCAGCCCAAGACTGAAGCAGGCACTCATTACTCCTGCCAGCAAAGCAACCAACAACCCTTTGCCTAAAGCGAAATCCTTAACAGCAGCCTTCTTTTGCTCATTAGTCATATTCTTTGACCGTAGGCTCCCGGCAAATCCTATTACTGCAATGCCCGCAATGGCTATACTTACTCCGATCAGAAGAAGAAGACCTTTACCGGTTAATAAATCTGTTCCATTCATTAGAGCTGGAATGATTGTCCCAAATGCCGAACATGTACCCAAGGCAATAGATTGACCCAGTGCAACGCCTAAATAGCGCATGCTTAGTCCAAATGTTAGTCCGCCAATGCCCCATAGCATGCCAAAAAACAAAGCATGGTATGCAGCTCCATTGCCACATGAAAGAATTTCTATCAGTGAATGTCCTTCGGGAACAGCCAGTAAAGCACCAAGATAGGGGAATAATAACCAGGCAAAAAGTCCCTGTACTAACCAAAAACTTTCCCAGGCCCAGCTTTTTACTTTTTTAATTGGCACATAGGAGCTTGATTGTCCCATACTACCGATAGCAATAATGAATAATCCGAGAAGTGTGTTCATGATTTTCGATTTACAACGTTCAATTTGTGATTGAAAACTGATGATGAGTATTTTATTAGATAAAAGGAAAAGATATGACAACTGACGCAATAGTTTGCAAGGAACAGATTTTCTTGTATATCCTGTTGCGTCAGTTGAGCTGAAATATTAGACCCGTTTAGAGGTAATATCTTTTTCGTATTGTTGAATTTCAGAAATGTACGCTTCGCCTGCTGTAACGCCTTTTTTAGAACAATAGTAGTTGTAAACAGCAGCCCATGGCAACGATTTTACTTCTTCCAACAATGCCAGGCGTTCAAAGTTTTGACCGTTCGCTTCATAAGCGCGTAATTGGACTATTGGTTCCAGTAATGCCTGTAACAATGCCTTTTGGGTAGCACGGACACCGATTACATACGCTCCGATGCGATTAATGGAAGCATCAAAGTAATCCAATCCGATATGAACACGGTCAAGTGCGTTAGCACGTACAATTTCCTGTGTAAGGTGTAGCAACTCATCATCAAGAATTACAACGTGGTCGCTGTCCCAACGTACCGGACGGCTAACATGTAACATGATTTCAGGTAAAAACAATAATAATGACGAAATTTTATCTGAAATTACTTCGGTAGGGTGGAAGTGACCGGCGTCAAGGGTAACTACCATGTTATTCTTTGCACCATATGCCAGGTAAAACTCATGAGAACCTACCGTATAACTTTCCAGTCCAATTCCGAATAGTTTTGATTCAATGCAATCCACCAGGTACTTTGTATCTATTTTCTCTGCCAGTACTGTATCCAATGCATATTTAAGGTTGGCACGATACGCAAAACGATTCACTGTACGATCTTTACTCCCATCAGGAACCCAGATGTTGTGTATGCAGGGTGAGCCTTGCTGGCGACCTATTTCGGCTGCAATATACCTGCAGCGGCGTAAGTGTTCCATCCAGAATGATTGAATGTCTTTATCAGGGCTGCTCAATGTAAGTCCTGATTCTGATTTAGGGTGCGAAAAAAATGTGGAATTGAAATCAAGTTTAACACCAACTTTGTTTGCCCAATCAATCCAACTTTGGAAATGCTTTGGTTCAATTTGATCACGGTCAACAAATTCACTGCCGAAATCACCATAAATAGCGTGCAAATTCAACCGGTGTTTTCCGGGAATAAGGGTCAGTACTTTTTCAATATCTGAACGTAGTTCTTCTATTGTTCTTGAACTGCCCGGGTAGTTGCCGGTAGCTTGAATTCCGCCGGTGAGGTCTCCGTTGGTAACTTCGAAACCTTTTACATCGTCAGCTTGCCAGCAATGCAATGAAATAGGAAGTTTGTCTAATTGTTCTACAGCCTTATTTGCATCAACGCCGATTGCAGCATATTGAGCTACAGCTAATTCGTAAGCCTTATTGATTTGTTCGTTTGACATGATATTAATTTGTTATATTATATGTTTTTGGTTGTTACTTCAATTCCTTTGGCATTAATGTTTGTACTTCCTTTTGTGGATGTAATATTCGTAAAACAGATATTACGAAATCGGGAGTATAGACTTTCGGATCAACAGTAAATGCAGTCTTTCCCAATGTGACGGAATCCCATCAGGATTGTACTCTTTTGGTAGTTGAGATGTGATACATATAGTGAGCCGGTTAAAATTAAACATGACATTATATCCTGTTTACTACTTATTAATTAAATAAAAAAAAGGTTGTCTCATTACGAAACAACCTTTTAAATTTTAGCAATAGAAGTTTAAACCAATGCCCCAAAGAGATAAAAAATTAATGCAGCCAACGTAGCACTAACCGGAATGGTTAAGAGCCAGGCAATCATTAAATTCTTTGTTACTCCCCAACGTACAGCAGAAAGGCGTTTAACAGCTCCAACACCTATAATGGCACCGGTTATGGTATGGGTAGTACTTACCGGAATTTTTAATATCTCAGTCAGAAACAAGGTAAATGCACCGGCAGTTTCAGCAGCTACTCCTTCAAGAGGTGTTACTTTTGTAATACGCGAGCCCATGGTTTTCACTATTTTCCAACCGCCCGACATAGTACCCAATGAAATTACGGTAAAACATGAAAATGCAACCCAGTCGGGTAAATCTTTAATGCTGGTGATTCCCATATCTATTCCGCGTGCATGGGCAGCTATCATGGCTGCTGCTATGATACCCATAACCTTTTGTGAGTCATTCAATCCGTGTCCGATACTGAAAAGTCCTGAAGAAACCAATTGCAACCGCTTAAACCAAAAATTTGCTTTATGGGGATTTGCATTTTTGCAAATATAGAATATCAGCATGGTAAGCAGCGACGACATGATCATACCGATAAATGGTGCCAGAATGATAAAGGATGCAATCTTGATAATCACTGCACCTTGTATGGACGCGAATCCGCTGTGCATAATGGCTGCACCTGCAAAACCACCAATCAGGGTATGCGAAGAGGAAGAGGGTATCCCCGACCACCACGTTGCTAAATTCCAGATAATGGCTGCAACAATACCTGAAAAAATAACAGGCAATGTAATGTATTGTTCGTAGACCGTCTTCGAAACTGTATTGGCAATTCCAAATTCTCCGATGATATATTTAGCAATAAAGAAAGCGGCAAAGTTGAAGAAAGCAGCCCATATTACGGCTTGAAAAGGTGAAAGTACCTTGGTTGATACAATGGTTGCTATTGAGTTGGCAGCATCGTGGAAACCGTTTATAAAATCGAACAGCAGTGCCAGTACGATAATGGTTATTAAAAGTGTCATCTAATTCTATTGGGGTTATTATGCGTACTTAACTATGATCGTTTTGATAATTTTACCTACGTATTCAGCAGCATCAGTCGCTTTTTCCAACTCATACATAATTTCTTTTAATTTGATGAGTTCAATACCATCTTTCTCTTTCTCAAACAATTCGATAATAAAGTTTTCGTATACATCATCGGCTCTGTTTTCAATTTCATGAAGCTCTGAACAAAATTCCTTGATTTTTTTAGAATTCTTTTTCAATACATCCAGTTCATCAACTGCTTTACCAATGCAAACAGCACCTTCCCTGATCAAAAGAGCCAGATCGATAGCTTCTTTGGGCAATTGTTTCGGATTGTAGAGCACAATTCGTTTTGCGCAACTGTTAATGTAATCGGTAACATCATCCAGTCGGTTGGCTAAATGGTGAATGTCTTCACGGTCAAAAGGGGTGATAAAAGTTGTGTTCAGTTCATCAAAAACGCGGTTGTTTAAAACATCCCCTTTCTTTTCCTGTTCTTTGATTCTTCTGTAATACTCAATGGCAGATTCATGATCGTTGTGTTGTACGCACTCTATAATTAAATCGGAAGCTACTAATAATACATCCGCCATTTCTTTCAATATAGGGAAAAATTTGGGTTCTTTCGGAATGAAATTGTTGAGAAAGGAATTGTTCATAACAAAATTGTTTTTGTGTTATTTGTGTTATAATTATTTGCTTTTTAGCTGATTGCAGTAATTTAATATGTTTGTTTTGATAATATTTACCCGATCTGATTTGTAATGCAAAATTACTAAAACAGATTTAAATAATCGTATTTTCATGAAAATTTAATAGAAATGTAACATGAGATTAAGAGCTTGTTCATTTGCACATTAAGTCTTGACGTGAAAATCATTTTCCGAATTTTGTAATTAAAGTATGTTTACGGAAATTAAATTTGAAACATTGAAGAAGGGAATGAACTTTTTAATGAAGGGATGAACTATGTTAGAATCCTCAAAAATAAGCTAAAAATATCAACAAGTCACGGTATTAACCGTTAAAGCTCAAAAATAATAGTTCAAAAGTTTTTTTAGGTCTGGAAAAAGTCCTATTTTTGCAGAACTAATTAGTACTAACAAATAATATTAAGAAAAATGGCTTACGTTATTTCAGAAGATTGTATTGCTTGCGGTTCATGTATCAGCGAATGCCCTGTTGAAGCAATTTCAGAAGGTG
>Ga0302285_10000433_pt1 | contig 23358 bp, 21 predicted proteins | sample III_Fen_E2_2_FD_200455 | JGI IMG/M metagenome (GOLD analysis project Ga0302285, IMG submission 200455) | Peat permafrost microbial communities from Stordalen Mire near Abisko, Sweden - III_Fen_E2_2 | ecosystem: Environmental > Terrestrial > Soil > Wetlands > Permafrost | place: Sweden: Abisko... | reverse complement strand
TACATGCAGAAAACATAACCGCAAGACCCAGGTAAACCTGGTAAATAACATGAAATTTAATTTTTAACATACTTAAAATCAATTTAGTAAATAAACATTAATTGATTTTAAGCTCATCGGAAGTAATGCAGAATGGAGAAACGGCCATCTGTACGCTTTTATCCCGAAAGCTTAAACCGTGAATGGCTGGTCTTCTGACTTATCCCGATTTCTGGTTACCTTCCCGTCCTTTTTTGGAAAGAATAGTGGTCATTAACCAGAAACATACTATTCCGCAACAGCGAAATCGGGTTTTACAGCAGCGGGTACTGTCCCGGATTTTCACCGGATTCCCAAATTAAGCCCCTTCGGGCACCAATTCAGCGCAAAAGTACGTAATTAGTTGATCTCTTCAATAAAATCAGCCCCCTTTTTTGACGAGTTTGGTAAAGTCGTATATCAGCATTATTTGCAGGTAGTTTTTAGCGGAATGGCTGTTTGATTTGTAATCATTATCATTTATGCAACCAATCTGTAAAGCTGCATTCTGGTTCATTTTATAACCCATTCCTAAATAGAATCGGTTCTTTTCAACTACTGGGCCATGCTGTGGCATAAACAATTCATCACTTGTTGCTAAATAGAGGCTTCCCTGCGTCATATCTGCTTTATTTATAGGTAACAGTAAACCGAGCCGGTATTTAAGCCGGTTTTTATAATTATTTCCGATAAAACGTTGTTCAAGCCGGGCTCTGTGCTCGAAATTAAATCGATTGAAGGTTTGTTTAAAATTTAGCTCAAACCAGGTTCTTAGCTCTCGTTGTAGCGCAGGCGTCCGAAAAAATCCTCCTGGCTCATCCGTATTGAAAAATCCGGTACCAAATAGACCAGTGAGATTTTTGGTGATGGAATAGCCAATCGCCGATTTTATTTCAAAATAATCGTATTTTAAATCATAGTTAGTACTCCTGATATGGCCCTCACCAAGCAATGACCATTTCGGTGAAATTTTTCCTTTAAGTAGAATCGAATTCCAATTTCCTAAACTATGATCTTCCTGTGCCTGGCAATTAGTGTAAATACTTATGAAAATGGAAGTTAATATGAAGGTTGTAAATAGTCGTCTGGTAAAATTCATGTCAGTATAGTAATTTACAAACATAGCATTTAATTCTATTTAGGAAGATTGCTCTTTAGCTATTTACCGTTACTAAATAAATTTTTGGAAGAGAGACAAAAACATTAATGAAATATGTGTTTTTGTCTCTCCTTGTTTTGAAAAAAAATTATACTTTTAGTAACAAAGGTCTTTCAAGGATCTGTAGTTTTTAAAGTGTTGTAATTCAGTTAAATAATATTACGAATATGAATAATTTAAATGGATTAACCCCAGCTTCGGTTTGGAGTTATTTCGAAAATATTTGTCAGATTCCACGTCCTTCCAAACATGAAGAGAAAATTATCGGCTTTTTAATGGATTTTGCCCTGCAACAAAATTTGGTTGCAAAAAAAGATGCTGTGGGTAATGTATTGATTAGCAAAGCCGCTTCACCAGGAATGGAAAACCGCCGGACTTTAGTCCTGCAATCTCATCTCGATATGGTTTGCGAAAAAAACGCGGGAACCATTCACAATTTTAATACAGATCCGATTAAGCCATCAATTGATGGAGAATGGGTTACTGCCGAAGGAACTACCCTTGGCGCTGATTGCGGAATCGGAATAGCTGCTCAGCTGGCAATATTGTCTTCAAAAGACCTGAAACATGGACCTATAGAGTGTTTATTTACCGTGGACGAAGAGACTGGTCTCACCGGAGCTAATGCGCTTGAACCGGGCTTTTTCAGTGGTAGCGGATTAGTTAATCTTGATTCTGAGGATGAAGGGGAACTATTTATTGGCTGTGCCGGCGGAATTGATACAGTAGGAACTATTCATTATGAAGTAATTACTGTTTCTGATGGTTTTTTTCCAATAAAAATTGCCGTGAGCGGTCTTTTAGGTGGGCATTCCGGTGATGATATTAATAAAAGCCGAGGGAATGCCATCAAAGTGTTAAACCGGTTTTTGTGGCAATTAAATCAGAAATATGAGATTTATATTGCTGATTTTAATGGTGGCAACCTCCGAAATGCCATTGCACGCGAGGCTTTTGCAACTATTTTGATTCCTGGCTCCGTTAAAGAGCAGATTACAGTTGATTTTAATATTTTCAGGTCAACAATTGAAACCGAAATATTACTTAACGAACCAAATATAAAGCTATTGCTGGAAAGTACTGACCAACCCCAGTCTGTAATTGACCGGTTAAGCCAAACACGGTTGGTCAATGCTTTGTATGCCTGCCCTCACGGCGTTTTGGAAATGAGCACACGGTTGCCCGGACTCGTCGAAACATCAACCAACCTCGCATCCGTGAAGTTTAAAGAGGGAAACGCGATCGAAATTACTACAAGTCAGCGTAGTGATTTGGAAAGCGAAAAAATGGATGCTGCCTATATGGTAGAATCTGTATTTAAGATGATTAACGCTGAAGTAAAGCATGGCGAAGGGTACCCTGGTTGGATCCCAAACCCCTCTTCGGAATTACTGAGCATTACGCGTTTATCTTATATCCAACTTTTTAAGGTAGACCCAATTGTACGATCTATTCACGCCGGACTTGAATGCGGACTATTTCTCGAAAAGTTTCCAGGGCTTGATATGATTTCTTTTGGACCAACCTTACGTGGGGTTCATTCACCCGATGAAAGGATTAATATACAAACAGTTGATAAGTTTTGGCGACTTCTTGTGGAGGTTATATCTCAATATTAAAGAAATATAGTTTAATTTAATTAATAAAACCTAAAGTCATGTCAAATAAATTAGTCACGGTTGCTACATTAGAGCATATCAATCAGGCAAGTATGATGAAAGGATGGCTCGATTCCGAGGGTATTGAAAGTTATATTCTCGATCATGGATTAAGTATTGAAGCTGCCGCACAGATGGAAGGGCAGATTGAACTGCAAGTCTGCGAAATAGATGTTTCGAAAGCTTTAGAGATAATTGAACAGGGAAATATCGCAAAGGAACCGAAAACAAAGTCGTCAGTGGTTGAAATACAACTGATTAATAAAATACTTGTTCCGGTTGATTTCTCATCTTATTCTTTGAATGCTGCTTGTTATGCAGCTCATGTTGCTTTCCAGAAAGGTGCGGAATTAACATTGATTCATGTTTACTTTAATCCCATAACGAACCCGATCTCATACGATCATTTTTACTCTTTTCCGGCCAATGTCGCGGAAACACTTGGCGAAATCATGGAAAATGCAGGTGATATGATGAAAGAATTCAGGACGAAGCACTCTAATTATATGGTTGAACATGAATTAAACGATGTTCAAGTGAAAACGGAAATAATTGGAGGAATCGCAGAAGAAGCCATTCTCGATTTTGCTGAATCTGGTCATTATGATTTGATGGTGGTGGGGATTCGCGGAAAAGAATCATCTGATAGCTGGTTTGGAAGCTTTATGACTGAGATTATTAATAAATCGAGCATTCCTGTATTGGCGATTCCGGGAAATGCATCCTATAAAGAATCGATGTTCAAAAAGCTAATGTACGCCACTAATTTTGATAAGTCGGATGGTATGGCAATCCGGAAATTAATAGAGATTGCAATGCCTCTTGACACGCATATTAGTATTGTTCATATTGATGAAACGTCTGATAATCCATTTGTAAATTACGACTTGGCCCATTTCAAAGATAAATATGTTGCAAATGTAGGCAATGTTGAGATGGACTTTGATTTGATTGTCAATAAAAACAGGGTACGTGGAATTGAAGATTTCATTTTAAATAAAGAAATTGACATCATAGCAGTTACTTCTCATAAACGAAATATTATTACCTCTTTGTTCAAGCCAAGTCTGACCAAGGAGTTATTATTCCGACTTGGAATTCCAATGCTTATATTTCACCCTTAAAATTGACTGGCTAATTATTTGGTTGATATTTTGTTGCAAATTCACTTCATGATATTTGAGAAATATAGTTAATTTGTACCAAAATTGTTACTCATATAGTATTTAAAATATAATCTCGAATGAAGGTTTTACAAAACTTACTTAAGTCGCGGTATTGGTGCTTTAAATGGATATTATTCTTTTTTATTGGTTTAGCCACTTTCTCCTGTTCATCACTGAAAATTATAGGAATTGAAGTAGCAGTCCAGCCCGAATATCCGATTGATGAAGATATTCAGAGTCTAGTATTACTCAATCGGAGTATGACCAGCCAATTCACGAATTTTAAGACTGATTCATTAGAGAAAATTCTGATTAACAACAAAATGTCAATGGATACTGTTCTTCAGGACAGTATTGCCGCAGACACTGTTATTCAGGCCGCCGCCAGAGCCATTTATGAATCTTCAAGATTTGATGTAGTTGTTCCAATCGAGCGGAATATCATGCGAACAGACAATGAAGAAATAGTTAAACCGTTGAATGTTAGTTTTATAAATGAGATTTGCAAAGATTTTAATGTGGATGGAGTACTTGTACTTGAGAGCTTTGCCGAACAATTAAAGACAAAATATTCTTTAAGGACAGTTGAAGGTCCCTATTATAATAATGAGTTTAACGCGGCCACCGACATTTCTTATTTTTCCGAATGGCGGCTTTACAGACCAAATAATCTTAAGCCGGTTATTCGGTTTCAGATAGGCGATTCGATATTCTGGAATATTGGTAGTTATTCTTTGGAAGATGTTTATAAACAAATGCCACGCACCAAAGAAGCATTAATTGGAGGCGGAATTGCAGCGGGTTTAAAAATGTCAGGTTATATAAGCCCAGGTTGGACAAATCAAATCCGGTATTACTACCTGACTGGAAAAAATGAGATCGATGCAGCAGTTCCATTCATTAAAAACAATAAATGGGATGAGGCAGCTGCCATTTGGGAAAAATACGCGTCAAATTCCTCAAAAACAATCAGGAGTAAAGTGGAATACAACCTTGCACTTGCTTCAGAAATGAATGGAGATCTGGATCTCGCTATCGAATGGGGACTTAAGTCTTTTAAAAGCAGGTATAGCAAAGCGATAGAGGTTTATCTCAAAACGCTCGACAACAAAAGGACCGCACAGCTTAAAGAGAATAAAAAAAGATATTAATGCATGATTTCGGCATTGTTTTTGTTAAATAATGGTTGCGAAAGTATTTTTTATTTGCTGAAAAATTAAAAAACAAAACAATCTTGTCATGAGAACAATTATAAGATTCATTTCGGTTTTATTTGCAGGATTGATCCTATCCTCCTGTATCATAACTCAAAGTGTTCCTATTGATCAAATGGAACCTGGAAAGGTAAGTTTGCCTTCGCCGATTCGAAAGGTGGCGCTCATTTCGCGTAATTTTAAATTTTCGGTCGATACTTTGACAAAATATTATAATGCCGATTTTCGTCTCCGAAAGGGAACACAGGCAGATAATCTGTTGATTGATAGCATCGCAGTTACTAAAAGTATGGATAGTCTACGCAAGGCTTTGCTCGAATCGGGACGATTCGACGAAGTTTTTGTTTATCCGTTTAATGCCATAAAGCCACATATTGGTGATAAGGAGTTGCCACTATCTTCAGGTTTTATTCAGTCAATTTGTAACGAAAGTGAAACAGATGCTGTGATTTCGCTTGAAATGTTAAGCTATTTTTACAGCCGGCACGGTGCTTCCGGTCGTGAGATTAGGGCAGACGCGAACGTCAAGGTTACTGCTATCTGGTCGGTTTATATGCCTAAAAGTGAGGCGCCAATTGACCGGTTCACGCATTCGGAGGTGATCAGGTGGGGAAATAACCCGAACTACGGCAGCCAAAAATATAGACTTCCAGGACGAAAAGAGGCGATCTCGATTGCCTGCGGAACGGCAGCAAAAAACTACAGCAAACGAATTGTCCCTTATTGGGCTGAATCATCACGGGTTATTGTCGGGTTGAACGGTTATGACTGGGAAAAAGCTTTGTCGTATGCCGAAAGAAATGAATGGAAAGAAGCAGCTCATATTTGGAAAAAGTATTTGGAAAGTTCACAAAAAAGAGTCGCAGGGGTTGCCGCTTTGGACTATGCTGTTTCACAGGAAATGCTTGGTAATCCGGATCAGGCAAATATTTGGTCTGCAAAATCAGTATCACTCCTTCAAAACGGCGAAACAGGCAGGATCGCAAGAGACTATGCCGGCCAGCTTTACCAAAGGAAACTAAAAGCGGAGCAACTCAATACACTTCTGAAAAACGATCGTCCGTGATTATTCCAGCATTTTATTAATGAATTAAATGGTTACAATTCTCTTTTATTCCATACTTATCGTTCTGATTGTCAATTTTGTTTTTGAACGTTGGCTCGATTATTTAAACGTCAAAAGTTGGTCAACAGTACTTCCACCCGAACTTCGGGGTATTTACAATGAAGAGAAGTACCAAAAATCGCAGGAATACCATAAAACAACAAATAGGTTTACGCTTGTTACTGAATCATTGGGATTTATTGCTATTCTGACGATCTTTTCCAACGGAGGCTTTGGTTGGCTTGATGGAATCATTCGGTTGCATGTGAGTAATCCAATCTTTGTCGCGCTCTTATTTTTCGCCATTTTAGGTCTGATAACTGAAATTTTCACGATACCTTTTTCCTTGTACGATACTTTTGTTATTGAAGCCAAGTTTGGATTTAACAAAACGACGAAGCGCATTTTCTTTCTTGATAAGATAAAAGGTCTGATCATCTCAGCAATTGTGGGTGGTTTAATTCTTTGTCTGATTGTTTGGATCTACCTGATTGCAGGAAATTTATTCTGGTTGTATTCATTAATCGTAATTGCCCTATTTTCGGTCTTTATGGCAATGTTTTATTCAAGTATTATTGTGCCGCTTTTCAATAAACAAACTCCTTTGGCTGAAGGAGATCTCAAAAATGCAATCAGCGCCTTCAGTATTAAAGCTGGCTTTGTTCTCGACAATATTTTTGTGATTGACGGATCCAAACGGTCAACCAAAGCAAATGCCTATTTTACAGGATTGGGAAAGAAAAAAAGGATTGTGTTGTACGACACATTGATCAGTGAATTGAAAACGGAGGAGATTGTGGCTGTTTTAGCGCATGAGATTGGTCATTATAAGAAACATCACATTTATTTAGGATTGTTTTTTTCGTTGATGTCTACAGCAGTTATGCTCTTTCTTTTTTCGCTCGTAAGTAGTTATCCGGCTTTTGCTGAAGTACTTGGATCGGAAGTGCCAAGTTTCCAGTTGGCAATTATCTCATTTGGGATTCTTTATTCACCGCTATCGATGATAATTGGTTTGGGTATGAACTACAGTTCACGGAAGCATGAATATCAGGCCGATCAGTTCGCAGCCGAAAAGTACAAGGGAGAATATCTTGCTTCTGCCCTGAAAAAACTATCAGTCAATAACCTAAGTAATCTAACGCCTCATCCGACCTATGTATTTTTTCATTATTCTCATCCAACACTTTTACAACGATTAAAAAAACTGGCTGAGATTAAATGATTTGGAACATTCCGGTTTGTTGATGATCAAAAATAAGTATAGGTTCGCACTTTCTTTTGCAACAGTATCAAAGAGGTGTTATCTTGTTAATATGTTATCCATGAGGATTAAAACTTTATTTGTACAACTGACTGTTTGTTCTCTTTTGTTGGGAAGCCTAAGTGCACAGGGACAATCAGTTGAAGAGGCAATAAAAACAATCAATGAATCATCGCTCAAAGCTCAGCTGAATTTTTTGGCATCCGACTGGATGGAGGGACGCGAATCTGAAACTAAAGGAGCTTTTATGGCGGGTGATTATATTGCCTCAATGCTTCAGGTCTTTGGTATCGAGCCTTGTGGTGATATGGAATATACTTTTCCTTACCAGGGACAGCATGGTGTGAGACCTGAAGCAAAACCATCCTATTTTCAAAAATTCAATATCATTAAGTATAAAATGTCAGACAAACAGTCATTTAGTCTCGTTCGTGAGGTGAATGGTGCTCGTTTGGTAAAGAATTTTGATTATGGAATTGACTATAACTTAAGCGGTATAGAAACAGATACAGAGATAGATGCTCCTGTCGTTTTTGTCGGTTATGGTGTCAAAAACGATTCTTTGAAATACAATGATTTTGCAAAGGTGAATGTACGGGGCAAAATTATTCTCAGGTTTGATGGTTATCCAGGCTTTCGCGATACAACTTCAAGCTCCTATAAAAAACTGAAATTCTCAAATCTGTGGAACGATAAGGAGAAATGGGCACTTGAAGCCGGAGCCATCGGAGTTATTAATCTGACTACTTATCCGAATAAAGAGTTTGGAAAAGCACATAATTTGCCTTTCAGATACCAAAGTGGTGAAATTGAGTCAGATACTGCACCTGAAAAATATTACGATAAAAAGGCTGTGCTTGCAAATGACTCATTGAAGAAATCTTTACCTGCAATTCGTATTTCTGCTCGTTTACAGAATGAACTTACAGCGCTCATTAATATTGATATCTTTAGTTTTGAGGTAGATGCAAAGAATAATCTTAAGTCAGCCTCTAAGGAAATTAGTGGTGTACGAATTGGATTAAAATCGGGTGTCGAAAGTGAATTGGTGACTGTTCGAAATGTACTTGGGATGATTGAAGGCGTAAACAAAAACGAATTCATAGTTGTAGGAGCCCATTACGATCATCTGGGAAAATACAATGGATATATCTTTAACGGGGCCGACGATAACGGCTCGGGAACTGTTGGTGTACTTTCGATTGCACGGGCGCTCAAAGCTACGGGGAAGAAGCCGGAGAAAACAATCATCTTTGCAGCCTGGACAGCAGAAGAAAAGGGTCTACTTGGCTCTGAATATTTTGTGAAAAACTTCTCCGGCGTAAATCGGATCGATTTGAATGTGAATTTTGATATGATAGGTCGTAGTTCGGTAAAAGATACCATTGGAAACAAATGTGGAATTGAGTACACAAAAATTTATAGTGGTTTTCAGGAGCTTTCAAAGAAGTTTGTAAATGACAATGGCTTGAACCTTGATGTTAAATATACAGGATCAGAGAAGCCATCGGGTGGGAGTGACTATGCTCCATTTGCCGAAAGAGATGTTCCTGTTATGAATTTTGCAGCTGCCATGCATCCCGATTATCATCAGCCTACGGATGAGGTGGCGAAAATAGAGTGGAAAAAGATGGCAGACATCATTAAACTTGGTTTCCTTAATATCAATGAATTAGCTAATTCAGATTTAAAGAAATACAAAGTTGCAACCATAACGAAGTGACATTATTAAGAAAGATTTGTATTTTTACCTAAGATAAAAAATAATAGAAAATGAAACTTTTAGAGGGAAAAACAGCAATTATTACCGGCGCATCACGCGGAATAGGTAAAGCAATTGCAATTAAATTTGCTGAAGAGGGATGTAATATCGCTTTTACTGATTTGTTTTACGACGATATCGCGAAGGCAACCGAAACTGAACTTCAGGCAATGGGTGTAAAAGCAAAAGCCTATGCTTCCGATGCTTCGAAATTCGACGAAACACAGACTGTGGTGGCTCAGATTACTGCTGATTTTGGATCAGTTGATATTCTGGTCAATAATGCAGGAATTACAAAAGATTCACTATTAATGAGAATGACTGAAGGTCAGTGGGATGCAGTAATCACTGTTAATCTGAAATCAGTTTTCAATTTTACTAAAGCTGTTCAGGCAGGAATGCTTAAACAAAGAAGCGGATCAATTGTCAACATGAGTTCAGTGGTTGGTGTAAGTGGAAATGCTGGTCAGGCAAACTATTCAGCATCAAAAGCCGGGATTATCGGATTTACTAAATCAATTGCAAAAGAACTTGGCTCAAGAGGCATTCGCTCGAATGCAATTGCTCCGGGATTTATTATTACCGAAATGACCGCTAAAATCCCGGAAGATGCACGTAAACAATGGGAAGCAACAATTCCAATGCGACGTGGTGGATTACCTGAAGAAGTTGCAAAAGTAGCACTGTTTCTTGCTTCCGATCTGGCGTCCTATGTATCCGGACAAGTAGTTAATGTTTGTGGCGCAATGAACACCTAACATGCATTAAATTGAAAATCAGAAATTCACATTTAACATTCTGATTTTTCTAACAAACAATATTTAAAAAAAGAAAAGAGCTGAGCAATCAGCTCTTTTCTTTTTTTAAACCATCAAAAGCTGTGTTTTTAATTGGGTTTTTCCCATTTATTTTGTATATTTTAGGAAGCTAAAATAATTGCTTTATTGTACAGAATCTGGCAACCATATTTTCATCAAATGAATGCCTGAGTTTGCGTCAACAATATTAATATCAGATTTATATGAATAGTATTGCCTTCATATTACCTGAATGAAAAATAAAAATCTTTCATATCGACTGAGCATTTATTTTTTAATTGCCGAGACAATTCTCTCGGTTATTGTTATTCTTGTTGGCTACAACTATTTGCGCCATTCTGCTTTCGAAAGTTATCGTTACCGTCTTCAATACGATGTTCAGGAGGTACTTGGCGATGTTCAAAATTCGATGGAAGAGGCTGTCAGGTTTACCGAAAATCTGACAGCTGATTACAACCAGGGGCTTCCGTTGAAAAACCCCCGGCGGTATCTTGAAATGGCGTTTAAGGTCCAAAACAATATGCTGGCGTTCGGGATGGTAACATCTGCCGAAAATGAATTGTCTCAACGAAAGCCTGATTTTCTCCTTTATAAATCAGGCGGGAGCGTAAAATCAGATACCGGAAGATTTAAAAGTAATATTGCCAGAACGGATGGATGGATAAAACAAATGCTTCATGCTACAAAACCAGAATGGAGCGCACCTTTTTACAATTCACAAATCGGTTCAAGGGTTATTACTTACGCCCGACCACTTGATTTTGAGCAAGATGGGAAAATGGTTCATGCTACATTTTTTTGTTCTGTTTCGCTTGACCGTGATCTCGTTAAACTGAAACACCAGAAAATGATAAAATCGGGTTTTTCAATTCTTTTAAATGAACATGACCTGATTGTATACCATCCGGATAGTACCAAAACTGGAAAAGATGTCAGTTCAATTTTTAATTGTTTTGGAGGAAGCCAGTTTGACATCCGTGCATTACTGAAGGATCGTGTTGGAGGTTCGCAGATAATTCAACCCAATTGCATGAAGAATAAAAGGACGGTCGCAATTTACTGGCCGGTTAAATCTTCCAATTGGTTTATTATCAATATTATTCCAGAAAGTATTTTTATGTCGGAACTTAAACAGATAACGCTTGCCTTGGTTCTGCTGATACTTTTAATCGGAAGTATTACTGCGGCGATTATGATTTTTCTCTCGATCAAATTTATTTCTCCTATATCTGTATTGGCCGACGATTCGCGTAAGATTGTTGAAGATGCCGGTTTCGATCCAGTTCCCCATTTAAATGATCTTGAGGTTCTTTCGGATAGTATGGAAAAAATGAAGGAGCGATTGGCAAGTTATCGTAAAAATACTTTGCAAAGTACGCTGGATAAAAAGGAGATGGAAAAAGAATTGAATTTGGCAAAGGATATCGAAATGGGCATGGTTCCAACCAGGTTCCCGCTGTTTCCTGATCGCAGTGATTTCGATTGCTATGGAAGGCTCATTCCGGCTAAAATAGTGGGTGGTGACTTATTTGATATCTTTTTGCTTGATGATAATCAATTGTTTATCTCGATTTCCGATACGCTTGGCAAGGGTATTCCCGCTGCTATGTTCTCAGTAATGACCCGAACATTTATCCGAAGTATTGCCAATCCGATCACCAGGATTGGCAAAATGATGGAAGCTTTAAACGATGGACTCAGCCTTGGACGCGAATCGGATATGTTTGCAACTGTTTTGTTGGGGAAACTCAACCTCTTGACTGGCGAATTTATATATTGTAATGCCGGACATCCTCATCCAATTATTTTGCGAAACAATCGACAGGTAGAAGCTGTGGAACAATCGCATGGAATTCCTGTAGGTGTGCGAACCAAAGTAAAATTTTCAGAAAGCAGCATCTTTTTAGCAATGGGTGAAACACTGATTTTCTATACAGATGGCGTTACTGAAGAATACAATGAAGAAGGTGATTTTTTTGGAATAGAACGACTTAATTCGGTTATAAAACCGCTCCATGAATTGTCGACACAAAATATTGTTAATAAAACGCTTGATGTTCTTGAACGATTCCGTGGTAATCCGGATGTTCACGACGACACAACATTGGTCGCACTTAAATATACGCGGAAATAAAAAAGCCGGTATAAAACCGGCCTTTCAATATTAACATGTGAATGCTTTTTCTTAGATGAATTTGAAGCCAACCGAGAAAGTTAAGGTATTGCCTTTATTGACGAACCCAACTTTACTAACGTTTCCTTCTGATGTGTTTGAAAGTCCCCACTCATAACGACAATCCAAAGTAATCATTCCTACATCTACACCAGCCCCTAACTGCCAGTCCCAGATATTGTTTTTATAATTTTTAGTGTCAGTAATACCCGCTGAAATGCCATCATATGTGACTTTACTGCTACTCATTGGAAATGACATAGCCGGACCTGTAAATGCACGAATTGAAGCGAGCTTCAGGTCGATCAGTTTAAAACCCAATAAAATTGGAACCTGAATGGTCTTTAATTTAACTGATTGAGATGCGGTTCCAGTTGCATCTGTTGATTGGCTATTTCTAACGCAATACAATAGTTCTGGTTGCAAATAGATTTTGGTACCGAGTCGTGCAAAGGCGCCAAGATTAAATCCCGATTTGGCATCTGATTTAAAATCATTAAAAGTTACACCTTGTCCGGAATAATTATCAGTTGTAATTTTACTTGAATTGATACCTCCCTTTAACCCAATAGTGAATGGACCGATTGCAAATGAAGACAGTACCACTGCCATTAATGTAAAAGTCAAAATTGTTTTTCTCATGATTTTAATTTTTTCGTTTAAACTAAAATCAAATTTAGGTATTTAATTCCGAAAAATAAATATCTTAAATATAATTAACAGAATTATAACCCACGCTCTTTGCATATGGCCTGGTAGGCTTCATTCAATTTTTGAAATTTTTCATTGGCAGCCTTTTGAACATCCTCGCCTAAATAGCTCACTTTATCAGGATGAAATTTTAACGCCATCTTGCGATATGCTTTTTTAATCTCTTCATTTGTAGCTTGTTCCTTAATTTCAAGAATGTGATATGCCCAATCGGTTTTGGGGACAAACATGGCTTGAATCGAGTTATAGTCAGCGTCGGAAATGCCAAGTGTTGTAGCAATATGTTGAATTAATTTAAGTTCGTCGGGATGCAAAACTCCATCGGCATTGGCAATTCCGAAAAGGAAATGAACCAGCTGCAAACGTGACGAATGATCGACATATTTGCGGATCTGAATGCAAACATCGGTAACCGGGATATTCTGTTGCGTAAGGTCTTTCAGAATCGTCAATGCCTGTTGAGCACCTTCGGGTCCAAAATTTCTTTTAAGAAATTCTTTCACGTAATCGAGTTCCGAACGCAAAATCTTGCCATCCGCTTTTATAACTGCGGTGACCAGCACGAGCAGACTGAACATATAGTCGCCTTGCGTGATCTGTACTTTTTTACCTGTTGCATCCCCAGGTTTTTGAATTATAAGCTCTGCTTCATCAAAAACCGAACCCAGCACAAAACCTGCCAGTGCTCCAAGCGGTCCACCTAAAGTAAATCCCAATCCGCCACCAATCCATTTACCAAATTTTGCCATCTTTTCTGATCAATTTATCTAATTGAATAATCTGAGGAAACAATAATTTTTCATTACTATTTTCTATAATGAAATCTACCATTTTTATTTTTTGAGCTTCAGGCATTTGATTACTAATTCTTTGTTTAACAAGCTCTTCTGATACATGATCGCGTTTGATTACCCGCTCAATCCGTACTCTTTCGTCGGCCAAAACTAATATCGTCCGGTCGAAATCGGAAGCATACCCGCTTTCGAGAAGAATCGCTGCTTCGTAAAGAATATAGTCAGCATCCTGATGATTATCAGTCCATTTCAGGAAGCTTTTTCTTACAGCTGGATGAATTATTGAATTAACCTTTGCCAAGGCATCTGAATCATTAAAAATAAGCCCGGCCAATTTTTTCCGGTCAAGCAATCCACCAGGAAAATAAATGTGCTTGCCAAAAAGCTTAATAAGGAGTTCCCTGATGTGCAAATCGTTGTTTTGCAGGTTTTTTGCTTCATCATCAGCATGAAAAACAGGAACGCCAAGTAGTTTGAAAATTTCACAAACGGTGGTTTTACCGCTACCAATTCCCCCAGTAATTCCGATTTTTTTCATCGAATCTAATCTTTCCGTTCAATAATATAATCCACATCTTTGGGAAAATGATCCACCGACAGAACTGTCTCGGGAGCTTTGTCAAGAACAACGCGCAACTTTGAGATGACACCGGAGCGACGTGAGTAATCGACTACTGCCCTAAAACTGCCTTTGTTCAATTTGTTATATTGGCTTAATCCAATTCTGCAAGTAACTTTTACTTTTGCAGGAAAGGTTTTAATTAGCATTGAATCAGGCTGATTAATTATTTGTATGGGGATTTCGAATTTTGCCTCCGTGTATTGTTCAACTTCAATTTGTACGGCAACCTCTTCGATTTCAGACTTCAGTTCCGGTAAAATAACCAAATCAACATCGCGTTTAACGTTGCGTGATAAATTTTTAAGTTGGATCGGCTTCGTATAGATAAACTTCAGTGTGTCCATAATTTCCTGCGGTCCGCGCACTAAAATCGACTCGGGCATTACAACCGGTATTTTCTCTAAGATAAATTCTTTTGCAAAAGTGAAATCAACAACCGGATGAACTTTTACCAATTTCTCTATTACACTACTTACATTGAAAAAAATCGAATCCGGTCTGATACTGATAATTTCGATTTCGCTGCTGATTTGTTTGGCAATTTCTTCCTTATGACCATTCGTCGAAATCGAATATTTCGACATAAACTGACCTTCTAAATAATTATTTGTTAGTTCGTTTACATCCAAAAGTACGGGAGAAAATGCAAGGCTCAATTTATGTCGTAGTAAAGTGTAACCAAATGCGTCGACCGTTAGTTCGAGTTTCGCAGGCAATTTTCCTGTAAGATCCTTGTCTTTTGGGAGATTAACATACCTTACAGGCACAGTGATATGATCGGTATAATGCTTTTCGAGCGCATTGAGGAACCATAAAAACGAGGATAATGCCAGACAAACAAAAAAGACAAAAGCTTTTCCATTGCGAATTGCAGTAATTTCGGTTTTAAAATACTCAATGATTCGTCCTGGCATGAACTGTGGTTTTATTTGTGAAGCAAAAAGGCCGGTTGCCCAGCCTTTCATAATTAGATCAAAATATTTTCAATTATTTCTGAACCGGTGCATCTGACATATCTTTCAGAACAACACTTTTGTCAACTTTAAGTTTTACATTCATAGCAACTTCCAGAATAATGATGTTGTCTTTAATTTCATCAATTTTACCATAAATTCCGCCGGTTGTTACAATTTTATCACCTTTTTGAAGTGCAGACCGGAATTTTGTCATCTCTTTTTGACGTTTCATTTGTGGCCTGATCATGAAAAAGTAAAACACGACAATCATCAGACCCATCATCAAAAGCATATTCACCGACGAAGCTCCGCCAGCGGGTGCCTGAGCAACAATAAATAAAATAGAATTCATTTTTCTGTATTTAAAAGGTTATTAAACTGTTTATTTTCAATAAAAGCACCAATCTGCAATTCTTTTCGTTCTCCTTCCGACGTTTCGACGGTCGCACCTTTAATCTGGTTGCCCCATTCACCGGAAGTATTAAAAATCACTTCAATAATTGAAGTTTCACCTGGCTCAATAGCGTTGGAGTTGTATTTAAAATCAATACATCCGCACGTTTTCTCCACTTTACTAATTTTAAACGGAGATCCTCCCGTATTCCGAAATGTAAACGAATAGGAGACAATCTCTCCGTCTTTCAACGTACCAAAATTATGAATTTCCTTGTCAAAAACAATTTTCCCGGGCGACTTTTTTTCAAGCGATGTATTCTCTTTCGAATCCCTTTTTTCCTGCTTAGGTGGGTTGGTGCATGATGAGGAAAACAGTAATAAGTCGCAGATTATTACTGTTTTAAAGATAATCGTTCTCATCCTTCCAACAATCCGCGTCCGGCTTTCACAATTTTACCCTCTTCGCGGAAGTCTTTCGTGATACGGTCGAGAACTCCATTTATAAAGGTGCTGCTACGGTTTGTACTATAATATTTGGCAAGCTCAATGTATTCGTTTAGTGTCACTTTTACCGGAATTGAAGGGAACTCCGTGAGTTCCGTCAGCGCCAGCTGCATGATTAAAATATCCATCACCGCAACTCTGTCAACATCCCAGTTCTTCGTGTAATTTTCGATGATCTTCCGGTTTTCTGTTTCGTTGCTGATCGCTTTTCTGAATAGCTTTGTAGTAAATTCCTGATCTTCATCATCTTTGTAAAGCGACATCAGGTACTCATTATGATCATTTTCGCTTTTAAATTTCTTGATAGTTTTTATGACCATCGAAATTGAAAAATCGAGATCGTCGTTCCAGTAAATGCTTTGCTCTTCGAGTTCGTTGAGCATTATATCGTTGTTTACAAGTATATTGCTGAAAAAATCTTCGCAAAAGCGTTTATCGTTTTGAAAATCATCTGTTTCAGAATTGATGTAACTGGTATAGATTTCTGACTCAATCATTGAACCGTGAATGCCACGTATAAGATCCGGATAATTTGTCCAGCTGAGCTTATTGCGTGTCAGATAATCATTCAGACTTTTATCTTCTTTTAATCTTCTAATCAGCCGGTTATTTATAAATCGGATGTTTGGATTTAGATCATCTTCGGTAGGGAGATTTTTCATCTTGCGCGATTCAATCCGCTCGTTCGCAAAATCACTGATTTCGCCAAGAATTGCAAACAGCAGATGGTATAAATCGTAGGTTTTTCTGATACTGAAATGGAGCTCAGATTCAGACTGAGTCATTGTTTTTTCGGGGGATGATGATACGTGAGCGTATAATATTTGCAGTACCTTGGTGCGGATAATCCTTCGACTAATCATGTTTTATACAGAACTGGTTTCTAATAAATTTCAGGGTACAAAAGTACAACAAATATCTGAGTTGCTCAATTGTTTTCTCTGGTCGATTCATCCTCCGGTTCAATCTCGTTTTCCGGTTCAAACTCCTCAATCTCTTCTTCTTCTTCAGTTTCTTCCTCTGCAGGATCAGCAGGAATTGAATTTCTATAAAAAAATGCCAATCCTAATCCAGAAATTCCTCCCCATAAATGAGATTCCCACGAAATTTCGGGTTTAAATGGGAAAATGCCCCAAAACAATCCGCCATATACGAGTGCAACGATCAATGATATTGTCAACAGCCTGACATTGAAGCTTATAATTCCACTCATAAACAGAAAGGCCGCGAGCCCATAGATGAGTCCACTTGCCCCGATATGAATCGCTTCGCGTGCTGCCAGCCAAACAAAAATACCAGATAACAAGTAAAGCAAAACGAAAATAGTGTAGGAAGATTTTCGGTAAAAGAAGAACAACGAAAAAGTGAGAATAAATAAAGGGATTGAATTAGCAATAAGATGTTTGAAATCAGCGTGAATTAGCGGCGAGAATAGTATTCCACGCAGTCCGGTTATGTCATGCGGAAGTACACCCCAAGTTGAAAAATCAAGATCAAATTCAAATTCAAAAAGTTTAACGAGCCACAAAACAATGAGTATGCAACAGGAGACGAAAAGCGAATGCTTTACAATACGTTTTTCGAGATTGTATTGCTCTTCGGAATAACCCACAGAATGATATCGCGAAAGTAGTGGCATTTGCTACTCATTCAATAAATTACGAAGCAGTTTTGCAAAGTTCAGAATATCCTCCTCTGTGGTATCAAAAGAGGTCATCCAACGGACTTCTCCACGTTCATCGTCCCAGGTATAAAAGAAATACTCATTCTGTAATTTGGGTATCAATTCTTTAGGAACAATTGCAAATACTCCGTTGCCCTCCACAAGCTGCGTAATTTCAACTCCTTTCAGCTTTCTGATCTCCGTTTCAAGTATTTTGGCCATACGGTTCGAATGTGTGGCGTTCGTTTTCCAGATTCCATCGCGCAAATATGGAACAAATTGTGCACCAACAAATCGCATTTTTGAATAAAGCTGAGCTGCCTGTTTTCGGTAATATTTACTGTGCGTCGCTAATGCAGGATTGAAGAAAAGTACAGCTTCGCCAATCATCATCCCATTTTTTGTCCCGCCGAAAGAAAGAATATCAACTCCTGCATCTTTTGTGAAAGCTCTGAACGGAAGTCCAAGCGAAACCGCTGCATTCGAAATTCTGGCACCATCCATATGCAAAAACATGCCATGACTGTGAGCCAGATCTGCCAAAGCTTTAACTTCATCAACTGAATAAATGGTACCCAGCTCAGATACCTGAGTAATACTTATCAATCCCGGCTGTGAATGATGCTCAAAACCAAATCCATGCAAGTGTTTTTCAACTTGTTCAGGGGTAATCTTCCCGTTTTGTGTAGCAATGGGGATTAATTTGCTCCCCGTAAATTTTTCGGGAGCACCACATTCATCGACCTGAATATGTGCTGTTTCAGCACAGTAAATGGCATGAAAAGAATGTACTGCCGATTGTATTCCGAGGATGTTTGCTCCCGTTCCGGTCAATACAATAAACACTTCAGTATCGTCGCCAAACTCCTTTTTAAACAATCCGACGGCTTCATTTGTCCATTTATCCTCGCCATACCCTGTTGAATGGCCGTTATTTGCAGCCTCTATTGCTTTTAAGATTTCAGGATGAATACCTGAATTGTTGTCACTTGCAAAACCTCTTTGATGCATATTTTGTTGAATGAAATGTAGATATAAAGGATAAAATATTTTCGTGTAAAAATATGTTTTGTTTTTGGCTTTTTAGTATATTACCTGCCTTGTAATTGGGTTTGTATTTCGTATTTGTATTAACTAATTCATTTTCGGATGACAAAAAAGGATAAAACGGTCGTAAATATTGTCTGGATGCGGCGCGATTTAAGATTGGAGGATAATACCGCGCTTTTTCATGCCTTAAAAACGCGTGAAAATGTGTTGTTGCTGTTTATTTTTAATCCCGATATTTTGGAACGGCTTGAAGTTCGCCCCGATTTCAGGGTGAATTTTATTTACAAAACACTGGTTGGAATTAAGGAGTCCCTTGAAAAAATCGGATCAAGCATTTACATTGCCCACGGAAAACCACAGGATGTTTTCAAAAAAATGGCCGAAGAATTTCATATTTGCAGTGTTTATACAAACCGCGATTACGAACCATATTCGGTTTTGCGAGATCTTGATGTCGAAAGGTTCTTGAAAATCAATAAAATAGAATATCTTTCCTATAAGGATCATGTCCTTTTCGAAAAAGACGAACTTGTAAAAGACGATGGAAAACCTTACACCGTTTTCACACCCTACAAGAACAGGTTTCTCGAGAAGTTCAACAAAGAGATGGTTCGTCCTTTGAATACATCACAGTATTTTCATAATTTCATCCGAATCAAACCACTGCCGATGATGAGCATCGAAATGCTTGGTTTCGAACCTGTCAAAGTAGTTTTTCCCTCCAAATCGCTGTCGCAGACTTTATTGGAAGGATATGCTGCTAACAGGGATTTTCCTGCCCGAAATGGCACCTCTAAGTTGAGTGTTCATCTGCGATTTGGTACAATCAGCATACGCAAGGTTACGGCGCTGGCACTATTACACTCCGAGACTTTTCTTTCAGAACTTATCTGGCGTAATTTTTATAGCCAGATACTTTGGTATTTTCCACATGTTGCAACCAGGGCATTTAAACCGGTCTATGATAATATACTATGGGAAAATAACCTTGATCATTTTAATGCATGGTGTCAGGGAAAAACCGGCTATCCGATGGTTGATGCCGGAATGCGCGAACTCAACCAAACAGGATTTATGCACAATCGATTAAGAATGGTTACTGCCAGTTTTTTGTGTAAACATCTTTTGATTGATTGGAGGTGGGGTGAAGCCTATTTTGCAGGTAAACTGAACGATTATGAGCTTGCTTCGAATAATGGAGGATGGCAATGGGCAGCTGGATCCGGCTGTGATGCGGCTCCCTATTTCAGGATTTTCAATCCTGAATTACAGGCCAAAAAATTTGATCCTGACAGTGAGTACATCCTAAAATGGGTTCCTGAATATGGTACAATCGCGTATCCCCAACCAATTATCGAACATCGTTTTGCACGTGAAAGAGCGTTGAAAAGATATGCCCAGGGAATGAATTTTGGTGATGAGTAAGTAATACTATTTGGCAAGCTGCCAACTGATAAAAGCATAGCAGCTTAAATTACTGTATCAAATTGGAGTAAATCGCTATATCTCAATGATTTTTAAATTTTTACTTCGATTCAGGTAACCTTTGATGATTACCCGGATATCGCGGTTGTCGTTGTATTTTTGGATACAATCGTGAAGTAACTCAATATTATTAGAAGAGCAATCGGTTGAAGCATAACCAAATCCAACGAAACGCCCGCTCGCAATTTTAATAATTGCATTCTCGTCGTTCGTACGACCCTGATCAATCACAAAAAAATTTGGTGAACGGTATTGGAGTGCATGGACTGATTTATTAACGCGCAAATTGTAATTGGCTGCACTTTCAAGTCCTGTACATGCGCCCTGGCAATGATGTATTTGAGCCTCGAAGCATTCTCCTGAACAATTGTCGAGATGACAAAGTTTTTTACAGAGGGCATACTTTTCCGCGAGATTATGCAGATAATCAATTCCTTCCTGCTGAAAGTGGAATGTTGTCAATGGTATATCTTCGCCCTCAATCGGATTGATTTTTAAGTTGAGATATCCATCCGGATCTTCGAATGAAAACAAGCCAAAGTTGAATGCCGACCGCCGCTGACTTCGGTTGTACAGCGGTTTATGCTTTTTGATTTCTGCCGATTCAAGTAAAAGTGCAACAAGTTCACTACCTGTCTCTTCCCAAGATAAATCTGCAACTTTGTCACGCATTTCAATTGCTTTTTTTGTTTGCAAATTGCCGAAATGTGTCAACACGCGTTGATGAATATCTTTGCTTTTCCCGACATAAATGATATTTCCTTGCGCGTCGTAAAAATAGTAAACGCCGGTTTTACCCGGAATTGCAGCCATTTTTTCAGAGGGCAGCGGATATGTCTGTTGAACGAAAAGTGACGATTCAAGCAGATTATTCTGAGCTAATAAAATATCGAAAAGTTTTGCAGTAGCCAGCGCATCGCCAATTGCCCTGTGACGGTCGGTAATCTGAATACCCAGATCCGCACAAATATTTCCGAGCGAGTAGGAGCGGTGCCCTGGCAGGAGTTTCCGGCCGAGTTTTACGGTGCAAATTGTTTTCCGTTTAAAGTCGTACCCTAATCGCTTGAATTCTTCTTTTATAAATGAATAATCAAACTGAGCATTATGTGCCACGAAAATTTTCCCGGCAGTCAGTTCGACAATTTTTTTGGCAACTTCGTAAAATTTAGGGGCATTGGTTACCATATCGTTGGTAATTCCAGTGAGTCGTGTAATATTCCATGGAATATTACATTCGGGATTAATCAAAGTATTATAGGTCTCTGTCACGGTCTGTCCATTGTGAATGACAATGGCAATCTCGGTGATTTTTCCGTACGAGGCGCCGGTTCCGGTTGTTTCTACGTCGATGATGGCATACATGATCAGCAAAGGTAATTATTTTGAAAACCCGATTTTACATGCCCATGCATAAAACCAACAGAAACTGATGAAATGAGCATGATCCTACAATCGCAAATCGAAATAATAGTATACTTCATGCGAGTTCAATCTGGCCACTAAAAAACAAATTATTAACAGATTAAACACTTTCTGGAAGTGTTTCAATCTATTACAAGTCAAATGTCTGAGTGATTATTTGATATCGACCTTAGATTTGATTTTCAACGTGAATTCTGATCATCCGGTAGATCTCGATAACGCCGTCATTTTTAGGAAGCGAATCGTAAAGATGACGGATATATTGTTTTTGGTTCAGAATCTGAAAGCTCTTCTTAAAATGAAGATCGAAAATCCACGACATCTGAAAAATAAGGAAATCGTTGAAAGTCAAAATATCAGCTTTGTTTGGGATGCCACCTTCAATGATTGTTCTCGATAATGCTGATGTAACAACTGGCTTATCCGAAAGGGCAAGCTCAATTGCCATATTGGGTTTTGGACCTTTACGTGTAATATATTCAGATGTTGACCGCCAGGCGTCTAACTTGTCGGCATCACGCAGAAGTTTCACATAGAAAAGAATGGCTTCTCCATCTTTCTTTGGCAGTTCCGGTTTATTGTGATTTTTAATTACCTGAATGACAATATTCTGAGTTGCTTCATCCAACTCACCAAAAACAGGACTTGTTTTGAGGTATTCAATGCTCGCCTCTGCGTGATCGGTAATTTTACTTTCTGAATTTTCAGGGAGAAGTAACCAAAACCGACCAATATCGTGGAACTGAGCGGCAATTTCGGCCACATGCTTTTCATTATCACTCAGTTCGAGCGAATCCGCCAAAATCAGGATATTCTCAACAACCCTATTTGTGTGGAGAATTATTTTTTCAATTGTCGGATCAGTATTGTAAGGCGTATATTTAAAAGGAGTTATGTAATCCTCAAAAGCTTTTCGTAATGCAGAAATCAATTCACCGGGAACCATATTATTTAGATTTTGGGTATGTTACAAAAGTAGTATTTTCGACCTGAAACACGAATCATGTGCACAAATTTAGTGCCCGAATCAAAAAACTTAACATTGAAAATTAAAACCGGCAAATATTAAGTGGGTAAATATTTAAAGAAGATTTTCTGTTCCGAGAATATTACTACTTTTGTAACCGCCTTCAGAAATGGCCCCATAGTTTAATGGATAGAATGGAGGATTCCGGTTCCTTTGATCCAGGTTCGAATCCCGGTGGGGTCACCTTATGGGACAAGTCCAAAAATGATGGATTTGTCCCATTTTTTTTGTCTTGTATTTTGTTGCCTATCAATAGCATAAGGATCAATGCTTCATTGACCCTTGTGGTTCGATATTGAAATCCGTCGAAAGTCAATTTTTCGGGGAACATTGAACCAATGATTTTCCTTTTTTGGGTTACAGTCCCTTTTTCATACAAAACATCCAGTTG
>Ga0302285_10000431_pt1 | contig 23426 bp, 22 predicted proteins | sample III_Fen_E2_2_FD_200455 | JGI IMG/M metagenome (GOLD analysis project Ga0302285, IMG submission 200455) | Peat permafrost microbial communities from Stordalen Mire near Abisko, Sweden - III_Fen_E2_2 | ecosystem: Environmental > Terrestrial > Soil > Wetlands > Permafrost | place: Sweden: Abisko... | reverse complement strand
ACATTATTAACATATATATTTTTAAACAAAATAATTAAATAAGTTTATGGCTACAGTAAAATTTAAAGGAACTGATGTTCATTCAAGTGGTAAATTACCGGAAGTTGGTTCCATTGCACCCGATTTTGCATTAGTGGATGCAAGTCTTCAGGAGATTCATTTAAGCGACTACAAAGGAAAACGTGTTTTGTTGAATATTTTCCCCAGTTTGGATACGAGCACATGTGCCACGTCTGTTCGCAAGTTTAATAAATGGGTATCCGAAAAAGATAATGTGGTAGTTATCTGCATTTCGAAAGATTTACCCTTTGCACAAAGTCGCTTTTGTGGTGCCGAAGGATTGGATAAAGTAATTACCGCTTCCGATTTCAGATATAATACGTTTGCCACCGATTATGGCGTATTGCTTATTGACGGTCCTCTTAAAGGATTAATGGCACGGTCGGTAGTAGCATTTGATGAAAACGGGAAAGTGCTTTATACGGAACTGGTTCCTGAGATTACAAATGAACCGGATTACAATATTACTGTCTTTTAATTAATACCTTTATCCAAAATAATAGCCCGGCTAATCATTTTAGCCGGGCTATTATTTTCAATATAGTCAAAACACAATTCACTCAGATGAAGGGATTATGACATTTCTGAGTATAATTATTTGAAAGGAACAAAACAGTTTCGTATATATCCACAGACAAATCAAACCTTTGCTTTTTCAAAAATCATATTATTGGTTACCAGTCCTAAAACGGGTTCAGATGGTTTCCCGGTTTCTGTAATAAAAACATCCTGGCACTCAGCAATGGAATCAATTGCTTTTTTAGCATCCAACAAAGTCGAATTGATCGAAACAAACCCATATCCCCTTGTCAACGTATTTTTTATACTATCATTTGTTTCGTTCAGGAGATCCTTTAGCTTCAATTTATTGATTTCATTGTTATTTTTACCTTCTGAAACTTTCAGAAATACAAACTCAAAAAATGTGTTTCGATGAATCATGTTTTTAATCGCTTTTTTCTGATCTAGAACGGCAAAACGACTATACTTTTCAAATTGAGGATATTTCAGAATATCACTTATCGGGTTTTCATTTTCAGTATCATAATCCAGATAAACAATTAGATTGATCGGTATCATGACATCTTTTACAAGCAATTTTGCAATCTTTTCATCGGGGGTCAGTTTGTCGATAACATCCCGATACGATTTTGTCGCTGCTTCAAAATTCACCTTCCCAAAATAATAAGCAAGTACTGTCCCAATCCAGGTACCCCAAAGTGGAAGAAGTGTCTGACCAATAAATGAAGTATTAATTTCGCCTGATTTATTGGGACTGTAAAGTAAGAAAACAGCAATATAGATTGTCACCCCTACCACAAGCCCGGTAATTAAAATAGCAATCAGATTGCGTAAAAACCATGGACTTTGTTTCTCTTCTTGAAATCCAGTTTCTTGATTTTTCATGACGATAAGTTTTTTAAATTTAAAATTATTTTTCTATCCGTTGTATAAATCCCAGTTTAAGAATATCTGCCAAAAATAAAAAACTCACAAACGCATAATTTCAATTCAAAACTATTGCCTGATTTAGTGATCAGAGTATTTTGAGTATAAGATATTTCTCTTAATATCCCCTATTTTAATAAGACAATCTGTGCTTTCAATCGTTTCTCCAATTCCGGAACATTTATTTCCTCCAGGGTTGCTTTCGATGAATTACTGAACCAACCACAGAAAAGTACTTTTTTGGTAGTCACGGATTGCACAACTTTCCAGCAATAGGAAGGCACGGTGATATTGCCAATCTTGGTATTCCCAAAATAGCCACCGCAGATGATATACAACTTGTCTGTCTGCGACCATTTTCTGATTTGTGTTTCCTTTGTTTTCCAGACCCCTCTGTTCAGATTAGGAGTCTGCGGCAAGCAGTTATAATATCTAAAGGTCAGTTCATCTTTTGTACAATCAAAAGCAAAATCCTCAGCATTTGCCAAATGCCCCTTATCATAATTTTTCCCTTTATAATCCGAATCCGTAGCACAAGTAAGCCTGTTATCATCATTGATAAACTTGAATCCTTTACGATCGCAGTCTCCCCCTCCCTTGTATAAATAGTAACTTACATACCTTGATTCGCGGAGGTTATTACTGAAATTAGCCTTGTATATTCCCCTATCAACAATGATTTGTGAAAAAACAGCAACACTTATACAAACAGAGAAAATAACTGTTGAAATAATTGTTTTCATAAGCACTTATTTTTAATGTTAGGATAAATAGAGAGTTTAAATCAATATAAATTTGAATTACAAACTGTTATATGAAAATTTGTCCGGGAATTGAAACAGACATTCAGATCTAATCGTTCAGGAAATGAATACAGTAGTTATTTCTATATCAAGCCGATTACAGTTGTAACGATCCCGTTTAAAATACTATTTTTAAACTCGTCTATTTTTATCTGTGCCAATCCGGCTTGTTTTAAGGCATTCATTTCCAGTAATTCTTTTTGTCCCAATATCAAAAACTCATAATCCTTTGCAGAGATTTCATTATTGGCCAATTCTAATGTCCATGTTTTAAGGTTTTCCTTCATTTTCTCCACAAGGCTCAATGCATCTGCTGTTGCCTCCTTAACATAACCTTTTACAGTCGACAATGCCAGATTAGTCACTTCTTTTTTAAGTGTATCAAACACATTTTGAAAATCTAAATTTGCCATAATTAAATTGTTTTAGTTTGTTATTTTGATATATCTGAAGGTTTAATCTTATTACTCTCCAATCCGGATATTTGATCAAAAGCTTGATCAATAAGCTTTTTTGCTTCCACAATATAAATTTTATTCAATTTACCTTCTGTTTCCCAGCGATAAAAGAAGCCACCCAGCAAATGACCATTCTTGTCTAATAATTTATCCCACAATTTAATGGTAAACTCATTTTTAGGCCTGTTTTTCTCATATTCATAGATCTTTTGCTGTTTCGTTTCATACTCTTTAATATACTTTTGCTGTGTCACATACTCATATTTTGCCGAATCCATCAAATTAAGGGCATCAACCTTTATTGAAGTTGTTTGAGTATATGCTTGTTGGTCAAATAATGAAATTGATGAGCAACTAACAAAAGATATAATTACAAATAACAATGCAAAAATCCTGAATCGACATGATAATTTAATTGTTTCCATACGTTTTTTTTTGAAGGTTTATAATCTGATTAAAAAAAAGCATTCTTATTATAAATTGATTTTAGTCTGGCTAAAGTTTGAGAGAAATATAACACTTTCGCTGCTCATTCAGTTTATAACAGATCTATCTGTTACACTTTATGTTAAACGATAAGAAGCCGTAGCTTTACAGGAAAAGTCAGCTTCTGCTTTCTTTAAGTATCCGATGGGTGGTAGAAATTCATAATTTATGGTTTTTTAAAATTTACAAATGAATAAACTAACATAAACTAAACTTTGACAAAAATACATATATATTTAATAAGTACCAATAATTCACGTAATTATTTATAATATATCTAATTATACAGTATTTATGTGTGTATTTAATGGATTTAGCTGGTTAATAGCCTATAGAAAGTTAATTGTATTATAGATGAATTTCCCTTTTGTTTAAACAATCATTATTCATTCAATTCAAAAACTGAAGTTGCTCCAATCTATTTTCCGGTTACTTATTCCCGTTATTCTTTATCATATGTTTAATGCTCCATCACAGGCTTCCTATTGAGATTCTGTTTCTCCATCCTTTCTGCGCTTTTCCTTCTGCCTTTGTTGTACCTTCGGCATTATTAATAACTGCCACATTATTTTCAAATCACATACTTATTACATAGACGTTACATACCTATATAGATACGTAACATCTATGTAATGTGTATGTGATATGTATGTAACATCTATGTAACATCTCATAACGAAGGTATAACAAAGGGCAGAGCAAGACCGGAACTAAAGTGGAATAAAAAGCAATTAATTAGGTTGAAAAAGAGGCGTAAAAGATACAATCCGGAAACCAACATTCAAAATATTGAATTCTCTTTTAGTTCAATTTTCAGTTAATGATCTGTGAGCTTTGCATCCTGGTTTAGTCAGGGCAAAAGATAGTATATTACTGTTGGTTAGCATATTGCAATCAGGCAAAAAAGAGTCCCTGTAATGGTCTGCCTGGCAAAATGATTCAAAGAAAGTTATGAATTTTACCGCCTGGACAACATGCCGACTCCGAGTTTACTCGACCGGACAATGAGTCAGCCTAAAACAGCACCGGTCAAAAGGCAATTGAATAGTGAAATAAGTTAGTTAGAAATCCAGATTTGTAAGTAACTGGAACAATGTAATGTTGTACTTAAAAGTTTTTTAAAAGGAAATACGACATTATATCATTATCACTACTTATTTGTTTATGAGGTTCAGATTTTAAACAGAGATGAGGCATGGCTATAATTGAATTTGTTTAATATTGTGAAATCACACTTTTCCGATTAACTTTTTTATCGATTGGATGTTTAATTTAATATCAAATATATAATGACTTCATAGCTTTGTTTTCACAGTAAAGTAAATGCAACGTATAATAAACACTTCTATTATAAATAATTAAAAAATTGGATCATGAAAAAAACTAACACATTTGTAGCGATTGCGCTTTGCATTTCAATGGTATTTGGAGGATGCAGTACCATGAACAACACAGTAAAAGGAGGATTAATAGGTGGTGGTGCCGGAGCAGCATTAGGAGCCGGAGTCGGAGCATTAATTGGCAGGAATGCCACCAGTGCCGCAATAGGTGCTGGTATTGGCACAGCTGTAGGTGCAACAACCGGAGTGATTATCGGCAAAAAAATGGATAAAGCTGCCGCCCAGGCTGCTGCCATTGAAGGTGCCAGAGTGGATAGCATAAGGGATGCAAATAATTTGAAAGCTTTAAAAGTAACTTTCGATTCGGGTATTTTATTCCAAACCGGCAAAAGTGTATTAAATACGGCTTCAAAAAATGCCTTAAGCAAATTTGCTAAAATATTAGTGGCAAATCCAACCATGGATATCACTATTTTAGGTCATACTGACAATCAGGGAACATTGGATGTGAATCAAAAACTTTCTCAGGATCGTGCACAGGCGGTTGCTAATTTCCTGAAGGTACAAAATGTAAGTGAAAATCAGTTCAAAGAAATTACAGGAAAGAACTATTCAGAACCGGTGGCTGATAATAAGACTGCAACTGGCAGAGCAGCTAATCGTCGGGTAGAAGTTTATATGTACGCAAGTGCTAAAATGATTACTGACGCACAGGAACAGGGAAAATAGTTCTTCTTTGCAATAACACTTAATGACACTCGTAAAACTTTCACAAAAAACAAAAAGCTTCCTGTAAATCGTTTGATCTACAGGAAGCTTTTTTTGTTCTATATAAGACTCTGACAGTCAGATTATTTATTTCCCCCAGTATTTCTTTGGAGCGCTATCTGATTTTGGAGTAAATGATACTGAAGGTTTGGAACCCTGGGGTCTGGTTGGTTTAGCAATCCTTGATTCACCATGGGTTGATGTGTTTGTAGGCCGTGGTGATCCCGAACCTCCTCTGGCACCGGCTTTAGCACCCGGACTCTTTCCTTTGGCTTTCTTAGCACCCGGTACAGGCAAATTTTCGGCAGGATACGGATGAGCAGTTATTACAGGAATTTCAAAAGATATAAGTTTTTGAATATCCCGCAGGTAATCATACTCTTCAATATCACAGAATGATACGGCTTTTCCTTCAAGTCCGGCCCTTCCTGTACGTCCAATACGGTGTACATAGGTTTCAGGGATATTGGGAATTTCGTAATTGATCACCAGATTCAGGTTATCGATATCAATACCGCGGGCAGCAATATCTGTAGCTACCAGCACACGGGTTGTTTTATCCTTGAAATTACGCAATGCATTCTGACGTGCATTTTGTGATTTATTTCCATGAATGGCTTCTGCTTTGATCTTGGCTTTTTCCAGCATGCGTTGCACTTTATCCGCACCATGCTTGGTACGTGTAAAAACAAGGGCTGATGTTATCAGTTTATCTTTCAGAATATGGATCAGCAAGTCCTTCTTATTGGCAGCATCCACAAAATACATTTCCTGTTCTATAGTTTCCGCCGTGGTAGAAGCCGGAGTAACCTGCACTTCTTCCGGGTTGGTGAGTATCGTACTTGCCAAAACACGTATGGATTCGGGCATAGTAGCTGAAAAGAAAAGTGACTGACGCTTAACCGGGATTAGTTTTATCAGTTTCTTTACGTCGTGTATAAAACCCATATCAAGCATACGGTCGGCTTCATCGAGTACAAAAATACTCACATCGCCGAGCTTGACATATCCCTGGTTAATTAAATCGAGCAGACGGCCCGGTGTTGCAATCAGGATATCGACACCCATTTTGAGTGCACCTACCTGCTGGCTCTGGGGAACACCACCAAAAATAACCGTATGTCTCAAGTTCATAAACCTACCGTAGCCGGCAAAGCTTTCGCCAATCTGAATAGCAAGTTCCCTTGTAGGGGTAACTATTAATGATTTTATTTTTCGGGGAGCCCTGTCGTTACCTTTGTTTAAATGCAATAGCTGAAGGATTGGAATAGCAAAGGCAGCGGTCTTCCCGGTACCTGTTTGTGCACATCCTAATAAATCCTGTCCTTTAAGTACTATTGGAATTGAAATTTCCTGAATGGGAGTTGGCTGGGTATAACCTTCGTGTGTGAGAGCGTTTAAGATCGGCTCAATAAGATCTAATTTATCAAATGTCATATAATATTTCACGTAGCCTTTCCTCTTTCACAAGTTCTTTTAATTAATCTAACAGGCTACAATTTTGCACAAAGGTACGGAAAATAACCCGAGGAGTCAAAAATGCAGAATTTAATAGGCGGAGTATCTTTCGTTGGCGCACACGGTTTTCTGTTTAAAAACTGCATAAAAACACAATAAAAGTGAAAAATACTGCACAAGAAATGGGATATTGTGCATTATTTAATGTTTTTTAATCATAATAAGCCCGTTTTCACAGTGGTCGACCAGTTAAAATGCTTATTTTTGCACCGTAATTTTAAATCAGAATCAAAAAATTTACGTCTCTAATGAATGATTCGTTTTAATAGATTAATCAATGTTAGCTTTGAATTTTTTAGAAATAAATCAACCATCCCGCTTTTCTTTTAGGAAATTATATGCAAATGTAATGCTATATATATCTTCCTGATAATACACTCATCGCCCTCTTATAAAAAAGGTAAAATAGTAAACCGAAACAATTATCGGAATATGCTATTGTCATGCCTTAACAAAACATTAAAATTATACATTAAAACGCCATAATCGTGGACAAATCAACGCATCATCATGTCGACACCTTAAAGTCGCAGGTGGAAGAAGCAACCGGAGTTATCCTATCGCATTGTTATCAATGTGGCAAATGCACTGCAGGCTGCCCTCTCAACGAAGAGATGGACGTAATGCCCAATCAAATCCTCCGCATGTTACAACTAGAACTTTCGGGTTATGAAGACAAGATACTAAGCTCGCTTTCCATCTGGCTTTGCCTGGCATGCGATACTTGTTATTCACGCTGTCCTCAGGAGGTAAAACTTTCGCACGTCATGGATTTTCTACGTCAGGAATCCATCCGTCAGGGTAAAGTAAACCCTGAAGCAAAGGATATCCTGAGTTTTCACAAGGCTTTTCTGGATTCCATAAAGCTGAACGGAAAACTGCATGAAGTAGGATTAACGATCGATTATAAACTCCGATCCTTAAACCTGATACAGGACGTAAAGCTTGTACCTTCCATGATGGCTAAAGGAAAACTTACTATCTTTCCACAGCAGGTAAAAAACACGAAAGAGATTGCTAAGATTTTCAAGCGAGTCAGTGAAGGTAACCCCAAGCCCTTAAAGGGGATGTAAAGAGCACTTTATTAAGATAAGTGTTTTTGATTAAAAATAAAGGAAACAGTGGTAATTAACATCCCCTTTAAGGGCTTGAGGTTACTTTAGACATAAAAATATATGAGAATAGGTTATTATCCCGGTTGCTCACTCGAAGGTTCGAGTAAAGAATACAACGATTCGTTGTTTGCTGTTGCCGAAAAGTGCAACGTCACGCTCGAAGAAATTAAAGACTGGAGTTGTTGTGGGGCATCAGCGGCTCACAATTTAGATCACGATCTGGCCATTGCACTTCCGGCACGCACGCTGGCACTTGCCGAGAAACAAGGATTAACTGAAATAGTGGTTCCCTGTGCTGCCTGTTATAGCCGGATGGCCACATCAAAAAATGAAATCAGCAGCAATGTTGCCATCAAACAGAAAATTGAGAAGTACATTGATCTTAAACTGTCGGCTGACGTGAAAATACTGACTGTGTTTGAATTTCTGCAAAAATACATCTTCCCTGTCGTTGATGAACATATAGTAAATAAACTGAATCAAAAAGCAGCCTGTTATTATGGTTGTTTATACTCCCGCCCAAAAGAAACTGCAGCCATAGAACAAATTGAAAATCCCATGGAAATGGATGTGGTGATGGCAAAAGCAGGAGCAACACCAATTGACTGGGCTTTTAAGACTGAATGTTGTGGTGCAGGTTTTACTATGTCACGTACAGACATTGTAGCAAAACTTTCAGGTAAGATTCTTGAAGATGCAGCCGACCGTGGTGCAGAATCAATCATTGTGGCTTGCCCAATGTGTCACGTAAACCTGGATATGCGCAGGCCTGAAATAAAGAAACAACTGAAAAAAGATATTAATATACCCGTTCTGTTTATTACCCAGGCATTGGGACTCAGTATGGGCATTTCAGCGGACAAGCTTGGGTTGAACAAGCATTATGTGCCGACTGACAAAGTAGTTAACTGTATGGTAAAATTGGAGGCTTAAGATATGGCAAGAATTGGAGTTTTTATTTGTCATTGTGGCGAAAACATATCGGCTACAGTTGATGTAGCCAAAGTAGCTGAGAAAGCCGGCAAACTTTCGGGAGTTGCTTTCAGTGTCGATTATAAATATATGTGTTCAGATCCGGGTCAAACCCTGATTATTGAATCCATTAAAACGCATAAACTTACCGGGATCGTTGTGGCAGCCTGTTCTCCACGCATGCACGAAGGCACCTTCCGGAAAGCAGCAGAGAAAGCAGGGATCAATCCATATTTCTGCGAAATGGCTAATATCCGAGAACAGGTATCCTGGGTTCATCCTAAATCGGATGCCACTACCCAAAAAGCATTGGACATTGTCCGGACACTGGTAGAAAAAGTAAAGAAAAATGTCGCTTTGTTCCCCATTAAAGTTCCGGTTACCAAGACAGCATTGGTTATTGGAGGTGGCATTGCAGGTATTCAGTCGGCACTTGATATTGCCAATGCAGGACATAAAGTGATCATGGTAGAGAAAAAGCCCTCCATTGGCGGCCATATGTCCCAACTCTCTGAAACCTTCCCAACACTCGACTGTTCGCAATGTATCCTGACTCCCCGCATGGTGGAGGTAGCACAACATCCGAATATCACGCTGCTTACTTATGCTGAAGTGGAGAGTGTTTCAGGCTTTGTAGGCAACTTTGATGTCAAAATCAAGATGAAAGCCAAGAGTGTGGATATGAAAAAATGCACCGGTTGTGGTGCCTGTTCACAAAAATGTCCTACCAAGAAAATACCGGATGAATTTAATGAAGGCATGGGATTCCGTACTGCCATTTATTCACCGTTTCCACAGGCTGTTCCGAACAAACCTGTCATCGACCGTGACCATTGTACCTGGTTTACAAAGGGGGGCAAATGCGGTCTTTGTAAGAAAGTATGTCCAACCGGAGCCATTGATTATGAAACACAGGATGAATTCATTGATATAAAAGTAGGTGCCATCATTACAGCTACCGGATTTGATTTAAAACATGCCGATTTCTTCCCGGAATACGGATATGGAAAATTCAAAGATGTGATTGACGGCATGCAGTTTGAACGCCTGGCATCTGCTTCAGGTCCAACAGCAGGGGAAATACGCAGACCATCAGACGGTAAAATCCCTGAAAAGATAGTATTTGTAGCTTGTGCCGGATCGCGTGATAAAGCCAAAGGAATTGAGTATTGCTCAAAAATATGTTGTATGTACACGGCTAAACATGCTATGCTTTATAAACATAAAAATCATGAAGGCAAAGCCTATGTGTTCTACATGGACATACGTGCAGCCGGAAAGAATTATGATGAATTTGTACGTCGTGCCATCGAGGATGATGACGTGAACTATATCCGTGGACGTGTTTCACGTATTTATGAAAAGGACGGAAAGCTCATTGTAAAAGGTGTTGACACCTTAATGAATTCAGAACCGATAGAGATTGAAGCAGACATGGTGGTACTGGCAACAGCTGTTGTCGCCAACATTGAAGCGGAATCACTGGCTCAGAAACTACATATCAGCTACGATAGTCATCATTTCTTCTCGGAAGCGCATCCTAAACTGAAACCGGTTGAAACAAACACTGCCGGAATCATGTTGGCAGGAGCTTGCCAGAGTGCCAAAGATATACCTGAATCGGTTTCACAGGCCAGTGCATCGGCTAGTAAAGCTATTGGATTATTCTCCAGCGACGTATTAACCCGAGAACCAATCGTAGCGGTGGTAAACCGTCAGGCACCTCCTAATTTCACAAGCTGTACCGGTTGCCTTCTTTGTATGGAAGTATGCCCATACCATGCTATTGAAAAAGAAGAAATAAAAGACAGAGCCGGGAACCTTATCAAAGTAGCTGCCCGTGTGAATGCCGGCCTTTGTCAGGGTTGTGGAACCTGTGTGGCTATGTGCCGAAACAAATCCATCGACATACAAGGATTCTCAAACGAAGAGATGATGTCCGAAGTGATGGCTTTACTTAATGCATAATTAATAATTTATACTTCATAATTGAATCTAATGTCAGAACAATTTGAACCAAAAATAGTGGCTTTTGTCTGCAACTGGTGTACATATGCCGGTGCCGACCTTGCCGGAACAAGCCGTACCAAGTACGCTACCAATGTGAGTATTATCCGCTTCCCATGTACAGGCCGTATTGACTTTATGTTATTAATGAAAGCCTTTGAAAATGGTGCCGATGGTATTATTGTTTCGGGTTGTCACCCTAATGACTGCCATTATACTTCGGGTAATTTTCATGCACGCCGCCGTTGGATAGTCTTTCGCTCTCTGCTCGATTTTATGGGCTTTGACACCGACCGTATCACTTTTTCCTGGGTATCGGCAGCCGAGGGTAACAAATGGGCCCATTTAGTAGACGAAACCACAGAAAAGATTCGTGAAAAAGGGGCTTTTACCGATTTCAAAAAACTGGATTATTCAACCTTTGAAAAAATAAACAATGACGCCATTACAGAATAAAGTTGCCGAATTATTCGAAAACGGAACAATCAGTCTGATGATTGGCTTTAAAAACGCTATCAATAAACTGCCTGTCCCTTGTTTTATCAACAATGCTACGCAGGTGGAACAACTGATATTCACACCTGAATGCAAAGGAAATTTATCGGTTTACCTTCATAAGATAGAAGTAAAGCAAGCTAAGAAAGTAGGAATCATGGCTAATATAGCTACCCTTCGATCGTTGGTTCAACTTACCTCTGAGAATCAGCTCGGTACTATTGAAAAGACGGTCATTACCATTAATGAACAAAATGAAGTAATTGTTTTTGATACGATGGAGGCTGTGGAACAATATGTTCAGGCTAATTTCCCGGGTTATACCGAAGAAGATAAAAAGCTGCTCGAACTTTTGAACGCCATGACCCGTACCGAACGCTGGCAATACTGGACTGATCAATTCTCGGCTTGTGTTAAATGTTACGCTTGCCGGGCAGTATGTCCAATGTGTTACTGTTCATCGTGTACAGTAGAAAGCAATCAACCGCAATGGATCAAGGTTTCATCCGAAACAACCGGCAACCTTGAATGGCATACCATGCGGGCTATGCACCTGGCAGGGCGCTGTATTAATTGCGGAGAATGTGGACGTATTTGCCCAGTTGGCATTCCGGTGCATTTACTAACTGCACAAATGAACCTGGACATAGAGAAAGAATTCGGAGCCAAAACAGGGTTCTCCTGTAAAAGCAGTTATGCCTTGAATTCTTTTAAACCGGGAGATAAAGAACAATTCATCAAATAGACCCCTAACCCCTATAGGGGAATAAGAATATGGAAATAAAAAATATAAAATCGACCAATATACCTGCATTCTTTGACCAATTGATAAAATCTGGCAAAGTAGTCATTGCACCTGTATTGAAGAAGAGCGGAAAAGTGTTTTTCGAATCGGTACAATCCTATAACCAGGTTGCCACGGATTATATTCAAACAGGGTTTTCTGCCAAGTCAGTAGTCTTCCCAAAGGTGGAAGTATTGTTCTCGTTTAATAAAACGGAAGACGGCATTGAAATAAAAGATTCTATCAACAATATACCTGAAACAGTGGTCTGGGGACTTCGTCCCTGTGATGGATCTGCTTTCAACTATATGACAGAATTCTTTTTGAAAGAAAATCCCGATGCTTATTATGCAGCACGAAAAGAAAAAACGACCTTGATAGCTATCAGCTGCTCCAAGGCAGATGAAGCCTGTTTTTGTACGTCAGTAGATTTGAATCCTGGAAGCACGGCAGGAAGCGATATATTGCTCACGTTGATGGGTGAAGATGTGTACGTGGAAGTTATGACTGAGAAGGGGAAATCAGCTGTTGAAAGTTCTGCTTCATTATTTACTGCCGGCGAAGAAAAGAGTAAAGATGCTTATCTTGCCAAAATAGATGTCAAATTCTCCATGGAGGAAATAAAGGAACGTATCAAAACCGCTTACGACAGTGCTGAATGGAAAAACGAATCCATGGGGTGTTTTGGTTGTGGTGCCTGTGCGTTTTCATGCCCTACCTGTACTTGTTTTGACATTCAGGACGAAGGTACACAGAATAAGGGTTTACGCCTTCGTTGCTGGGATGCCTGCGGTTTTGGTCTGTTTACAAAGCATAACTCGGGACATAATCCAAAGACCAACCAGACAGAACGTCGTCGACAACGATTAATGCACAAATTCAGATATTCAGTCGAAAACCTTGGCATAGTAAGTTGTGTAGGATGCGGGCGTTGCATCAGGGTTTGTCCGGCTCATTTAAATATTTTTGAGAACATCCTAAGTGTGACCAAATAAGCATTAAGCATTGAGCGTTGAGTGTTGAGTGTTTTGTGATATAAATCAGACAGCAAAAATATAATTCAAAAGAGCAAAAACACCTTGCAATTATGAATTATGAATTATTAATTATGAATTAAATACTTTTCCATGGAAACAAAGAATCAATATATCCCGTACAAAATGCGAATTGCCAACATCGTTGAAGAAGCTCCGCTTGTTCAGACCTACCGGTTGGAATTTGTGGATGAAGCAGATGCGAAAAAGTTCACATTCAAAGCCGGACAATTTGCAGAATACGGTGTGTTTGGTGAAGGTGAAAGCACATTTTGTATTGCCTCCTCTCCTACTCGCGAAGGATATCTGGAATGTACTTTTCGAAGTTCAGGTCGTGTAACCAAAGCATTAGCCAATTGCGAGTTGAATGACATAATCGGCTTACGCGGCCCGTTTGGAAATACTTTTCCTATTGAAGAATGGTACGGCAAAAACATTGTCTTCGTAACCGGTGGTATTGCACTGCCGCCATTGCGTTGTGTGATATGGAATCTGCTGGATCAACGTGAGAAATTCGGTGATATCACCATTTATTACGGAGCACGTTCGGTGAATGATCTAGTATATAAAGAAGAATTGGAAGAATGGGAAAAACGTGGGGATGTAAAACTTTATGTGACTGTTGACCCCGGAGGTGAGACTCCTGAGTGGAAAGGACAGGTAGGTTTTGTACCAACTATCCTGGAACAAAATCCACCTAAAAGCGAAAACGCGGTAGCCATTGTTGCCGGACCTCCTATCCTGATCAAAATGGGAATGCCTATTTTAAGCAAAAACGGCTTTGATAATGCCAATATATACACAACTCTCGAGAATCGCATGAAATGTGGTGTTGGTAAATGTGGACATTGCACCGTTGGTAAAACCTATGTTTGTAAAGACGGACCAGTATTTACGTATGAAGAAGTATTGAAAATGCCAGCGGAATACTAGTAAGTAGAAAATTGTTGGTAGACATAAGAATAGAGTTGTGCAAGGTAATACTTGTGCAACTCCATTCTCATTTTAATTTGGGTAGAATCCTTTTCAGTAAAACAGGAGTCTCACAAAAAAAATATACTGCCAACTGCTGGTTTATTCCTTTTCTTCAATTTTTTCAGTCGTAGCTTTTGTAATTTCCGGCAAGTATTTTTGCGCCATAATATTCATCAATTCTTTTGTAATATCAGGTGTTAAATTTGTCAATTTCTGTCCTGAAGGCGATTTGTAAAAATGAATAAAGTCATTGATTTCATCCTGACTAAAGTATTTATCATATAAAACAACCATGTCTTCATTCAGCATTCTATTTGTAATATCTTTTACCACAAGCAACAACGAATTCATTTTTTCTTTGAAAAGGACTTGCGAAACGGAATCCTTCAATTCCATCTGACTTAAGCTGGGAGTGAGTATTGAAGAGATCATTTTCTCAGTCATAGAATCTGTTTTCATTACATGAAACAATTGTTTAATAGATTCTTGCTTTGTCTGAGCAAAGCCATTAGATACAACAAAAATACAAAACACGATAGCTAGAATTACTTTTTTCATAATAGATTACTTAAATTAATTTAAACTTCATTAGAAATAACAAATGTAAACATTCATTTTTAATCGCAAAACGTTTAACTAAAAATAATTCAGCTGTATCGTCTTGAAACTTATTTACTTTGTTGCATGCCTATTCCAGTGCTAGGCACATTTTCGATTTTTCAAAGAAATATGTACTTAGGTACATGTTCATACTTCCCATCACAGATACTCAAATTTCAATCATTCTAAATTAAGCATCGATCTTTAAAAAGATTCCTTATTCTGCTTTCATTCTAAATACTTTGAGTATTTTTGACAAAACTTATTGAATTACAAATTGTTTGTTTTCAATCCTATAATCTTTCATTAATTTTTATTATGGTACAGGAAAAAAAGGATGTAGCCCTTGGGTCGGTTATTGCAGCAATATTTATTACCGGTTTCAAGTTGATTATTGGATTAATGACAGGCAGTTTGGGGATATTATCAGAAGCGTTACACTCCGGACTTGATATGGTGGCTGCCATGATCACATATTTTTCAGTACGCGTTTCTGACAAACCTGCTGATCGTGAGCATAATTATGGCCATGGTAAGGTTGAAAATCTTTCTGCATTTATAGAGACAATTCTTCTTTTGGTAACCTGCATTTGGATAATTTACGAAGCAATTCACCGCCTTGCTTCGGGGAAAACGGATATCGAAGTCAGTGTGTGGAGTTATGTGGTGGTTATCTGTTCTATTGTAATTGATTTCACCCGTTCACGTGCACTTTACCGGGTTGCAAAAAAGCATAATAGCCAGGCACTTGAAGCAGATGCACTTCATTTTTCAACAGATATATGGAGTTCTACCGTGGTATTGTTTGGATTAATTTGTTATCAATTTTTAGGATGGCATAAAGCTGATTCCATTGCAGCATTGTTAGTTGCTATAATTGTTTTATATGTGTCATATCAACTTGGTAAAAGAGCAATCGATGTACTTCTTGACAAATCTCCTATAAATACCACCAAAATAGTTCATGAGATTTTGAAAGGGTTTCCTGCAGTTCTCAAGTTCCATGGTTTGAAAGCGCGAACAGCCGGTGCTGACACCTTTATCAAGTTTAATGTCCACTTCGATCCTGATCTAAGTCTTCGGGAAGTGCATGAAGTTTGTGACAAAATAGAATCGGAAATCAAGAAAAGGGTAGTTCGCAGCGAAGTATATATTCATGCTGAACCGGAAGAAACCAACCATTCTGAAAATGAAGAGAACGATGACATTGTTTAGACTAATAATTGTTTACAAGCCAATAAAACATAAATAAACGACAATACAGCATGGTAATTCTTAAATAGTTACGATGTAATTTTTAAGGTCTAGTTAAAAAAAACTTTATACTTAATAAAACTGGCCTTTTACTTAAACTGTTTGTTTATTGAATTGTTCTTCAATATATTTGCATTGCAATAATAATCGAAAATTGCAGTTTTAAATGTAAGAATAAGCAATTTAATAATTATTAAAAAATTAGATTATGAAAACAAAGAGTTATTATTTAGGTTTAGTTATACTAGGCTTTTTGACATGGAGTTGCACAAATAAAGATGAATTGAGTTCGTCTCAGGGATCCTTAAAGACTTCCATGAATGCCGGGGCAGAGAATTTGACAACTGCGATTACTGCAATTACCAATTCTACAGGATATCAGGTTTTGACAACTTCCAGCTCTTCGAGTGCCCCTAGTCTTATCAAATCTGCGGTTTCCAGTTCTAATTCAGGATCCATTTTTTCGACTCCACTAGACACTATTACGTTATCATCAATTGCAGGGATTTATGACTACAAGGCTTCGAAATATAAAAAATGGCGTCCTGAATTATTTAATTTCTTTTCAAAGACAGGGACAAGTACAGATTTCATTGTACGTTTACCGGCTTCGAAAGTTAAAAATCCAAGATCTTTATTAAGTTATACTCCGTCTGACACTTTATTAGTAAATAACTATGTGATTGATGTTTCGCAATACAATTATGATTTTGGTCGTTTTCTGTGGCATTACAATCAAGCTTCGACAATCACCATTGATGGCGTAACTGCAGGTGTATTGAGCATCCAATCATCAAGAAACAAGACCAATGGTTATCGTTTTAAGTCTGATTTTGCTTTTGCGAATGGATATGATACTAAAATTATCTATTCAACAGGTGATACGATTCTTTCGGATTATAGTATTTCTAAAGGTGGTACAATCCTATTTGATGAAAAATTTACAGCCATCAAAAACGATACAGCCAGTCGTCACCGAGAAAAAGAATATTCATTGACGATTGGGAATGTAGTGATAGTAAGAAACCCAACTCACAAGGACAGTGGACTGGATAGTGCTAAAGTATATGTAGGAGGTATTTTGCAAACAAAGGCAACAGTTGAAATTGTTGATAACACAAGTAAGTCAGATACAACCGAGTTTAGCATAATTGGTCATAACCGGGATTTGAAAATTACTTTTGACGATGGAACGACTTCAACTGTAAGTCAGTTACTAGGATCAACAATTACAGATATCAGGGCATTGTTTGTATCTTTACGTCAGGTTTATTTTGCTACAAACGTTGTAGATTGGGTGGCCTGGGATATTTTTATGAACAAGAAAAATCTGTGATTAGAAAACTATAGGGTTTAATTATACGATTAGGTATTTAACAACCCCAAAAAATCTAAGTAGTTTTAATTAGGAACTAAATGTAATATAAATTAGGGGAAGTAATCAAAACTTCCCCTAATTTTTTAAAACAAAAATGGAATACAGTCAAACTAAGTCTTCAAATTTAAAATCTATTGAATTAGTTGTTTTAACCTTGATTTGGTTAGGTGTATTTTCTATTCCTTTTTTTCAAAACAGACAATACGGATTAGTAGATTGGAGCAAAGTATTCGATGAATGGATTCGAATGTTTTCATTTTTACTAATATTTATACTCAACGCTTATTATTTTGTCCCGAAATTATTGTTTCAAAAGAAATATATTTCCTATGTTGGTTATATTATTCTGGCAATATTCGTTATAATCGGGACATACGTGTTACTCTTATATTCTTTTACACCTTCAGAGCCATTATCAATGCCACCTATGAATCTAGGACCTGGTATGCCTCCAATGGAGCTTGGGTCAAAAATGCCTGCCCCTATGGGCTTTAGAACACCTCACATCCAAGAACAAAAATCAATAATAATGATTTTTACAGATAATCTGATTATTTCTATTCTTGTTGTTGGAGCCGGTACTACTTTAAAAATGATGTCGCAATGGCTTAATGAAGAAAACAGGCGTAAAGATGTTGAGAAAGAGCAATTAAAAACTGAACTTGCATTATTGAGACATCAGGTAAGTCCTCATTTTTTTATGAATACACTCAATAATATTCATGCAATGATCGACATTAATGTTGAAACAGCGAAGGATGCTATTATTCGGTTATCTACTTTAATGCGATATTTATTATACGATTCTGCCCAAGGGCAAACCAGCTTAAAAAAAGAGGTTGAATTTATTGAAAGTTATATCACATTAATGAAACTCCGTTTTTCAAAGAAAGTAATTATTATTGTTAATTTCCCTGAAAGAATACCTGATATTCAAATTCCACCAATGTTGTTTATTTCTTTTCTTGAAAATGCATTTAAGCATGGAGTAAGTTACCAGGCCGAGTCTTTTGTGTCTTTTAATTTACAAATTAAAGATAATCAAATTTATTGCGTCATTAAAAACAGTAAGCATATTGCAAGAGAGAGTCATGATAAAAGTTATTCAGGCATTGGATTAACTAATATACGTAAAAGTCTTGATTTACTTTTCAAAAATGATTACAGCCTAAATATCAATGAAAATGATAGATACTTTGAAGTACAACTTAAAATCCCTATTTATGAAAATAAGATGCTTAGCCATTGACGACGAACCTCTTGCTCTTAAACAAATAAGTTCGTATATTGACAACACCCCATTTCTGGAAAATGCAGCAGTATGCCAAAGTGCTTTTGAGGCCATGGAATATCTTTCAAGACATGATATTGATCTTCTGTTTGTAGACATCAACATGCCTGACATAAATGGAATGGATTTTGTAAAATCACTAGTTAACAGGCCACAGGTTATCTTTACCACCGCTTACAGTGAATATGCCATGGAAGGTTTTCAGGTAGATGCGATTGATTACATATTGAAACCAATCAGTTATAGTAGTTTTCTAAAATCAGTTACCAAAGCTAAAAGCTGGTTTGAATTAAATCAGAAACTATCAGAAGCTATCCCGACTCCTCAGGAATGTCTTTTTGTTAAATCAGAGTATAAGCTGATAAAGATTCTTCTATCAGAGATAAAGTACATTGAAAGTGCCAATGAGTATATTCAGATTCACATGGAAAATGAACAACCAATCACAACCTTAATCCGTTTGAAGTCTATTGAAGAACAGCTACCAAAGGATAAATTCATGCGGGTGCATCGTTCATTCATTGTTAACCTGGACAAAATAAAAGTGATTGACCGTAATAGGATTGTTTTCGATCAAAAAGTATTCATTCCAATTGGAGAACAGTATAAAGACAATTTTCAAGCATTTATTGAAAAAACACATCTAACTTAGATCAAAAGCGATATATTTTAAACACATCAGTAGTAGCCTAAAGGAAAAGACTCCTTTATATTTAAATTTATATTTGGTCTTGATTAAAGTACGGAATAATATTTTGACTCAAGAAACAAAAGTCTTAACATCCTTGAAGTATAGCTGTTGTACTTAATCTTTTTAACTAAATAAATCAACAAGTTTACTTACGATTAAAGTTGTCTCATTGATTCAAATTGTTTATTAACTTTGCATTTTATATTTTTGATGATTAACACAACACTCATGAAGCTTAAAAAAAATATAGCCACCAGCGAAGAAGGATTTATTTATAATCCCGGTACAGGAGATTCATTTTCAACCAATCCCATTGGCACAGACATTATTTCTATGCTGAAAGAAGAAAAAACGGCACAGGAAGTTATTGAGATTATACGCGGAAAATATGATGTGGATCAACAATTATTTGAAAAGGATTTGGATGATTTTGTTTGTCAATTAAAGGATTTTAGCATGTTGGATTGAATATTGGTTGATTGGTTATTGATAAAAGTGTTTTATTAATTGAAAGAACAAATGGAATGAAATCTCAGGATAAAAGTCTAATCGAGAAAAAGAAGAATAAAATAGTCATTGCAGTCAGCGCTTTAAATGCCGTTGACAGTCCAGGTCCCGGTGTAGCAGTAATTCGTTCAATCCGGGAATGTAATGATTTTGACGTTCGGATTATTGGCTTATCATACGAATCCCTTGAACCGGGATTATACATGCACGATTTGGTAGATAAATCTTATCAAATTCCTTATCCATCGGGCGGAACAGATAGCCTAATGGCAAGATTGATTCACATCCATGAAATTGAAAAGATTGATGTGATTATTCCCAATTTTGATGCCGAGCTATTTAATTTCATCAAGCTAAGAGATAAACTTAAAGAACTTGGGATTCATACATTTTTACCCGATTTAGATCAATTTGAAGCAAGAGATAAAATCAAACTATACCAATTTGGTAAAAAACATGGATTAATGGTGCCGGAGGATAAAATAATCTACGATGCTAACCAACTTGAGAAAGTTGCGAAAGAGCTAAGTTATCCATTGGTTATAAAAGGAAAATTTTATGATGCGATCATCGCCAATACTTTTGAACAAGCACAAAAAGCCTTCTATAAGATTCAGGCAAAATGGGGATTGCCTATTATTGTTCAAGAGTTTATTAATGGTACTGAAATCAATATTGCAGCATTGGGTGACGGAGATGGAAACGCTATTAGCATAATCCCAATGCGTAAACTTTATATAACAGATAAAGGCAAAGCATGGGCGGGAATCACCTTGGATGATGATTCATTTATTGAACTAGCCCGCAAATTTGTTAAAGCAACTAAATGGCGTGGAGGATGTGAACTTGAAGTAATGCAAACGTCGAATGGAAAACCTTATATAATGGAAGTGAATCCACGTTTTCCTGCCTGGATATATCTAACTGCAGCTGCAGGTCAAAATCAACCGGCTATGTTAGTAAAATTGGCACTCGGTGAAAAGGTAAAACCCGTTACTGAATATGAAGTCGGAAAGATATTTGTACGATATGCCTGGGATTTGATTACTAATATAAGTGAATTCCAGAAGATATCAGGAACAGGAGAACTGTAGGTAATGAATAATTCGTTGTCAGATGTTCAATTCACAAACGAATTAATTGAGGTTTAATACTCATCGCCAGATGCTAGACACTAACACTAAATCCATGAAAAAACTAAAATACGAACGACCTTTTATTCAGAAGATGAATACCGGGCTTATGAATAAGTTCGGCAAACGAACAGAATATGAACCAGTCACACATATTGAAAGTGTCTCGGTAAAGAGTTTGATTAAAGATTTCGGATCTCCACTCTATGTATTTTCAGAGAAACAAATCAGACGTAATTTTCAAAACGCAACACGTATATTTAAAACCAGATATCCAAAAGTACAGTTTGCATGGTCGTACAAAACCAATTATATGAAAGCGGTTTGTAAGATATTTCATCAAGAAGGATCATGGGCTGAAGTGGTTTCAGGATATGAATATGAAAAAGCATTGGGGAACGGCGTCCCAGGAAATAAAATCATTTTTAATGGACCTATTAAGAGTGATGAAGAACTTATCAAAGCTGTCTGTAATAATTCGTTGATTCATATTGATAATTATGACGAACTCTATTCCCTGATACGAATAAGCGAAGAATTTAAATTAAAACCACGTGTAGGTATCCGGGTCAATATGGACACAGGCATCTATCCTAAATGGGATCGTTTTGGATTTAATTTTGAAAATGGACAAGCCTGGAATGCAATAACTCGTATTCTCAATTCCGAAAATCTTGAATTAGTTGGGTTACATTGTCATATTGGTACGTTTATGCTTGCACCTTCGGCTTATGCCACTGCTACGACAAAACTGTGTGAGTTAGCGTGGTGCGTCAAAGAGAAATATAATAAAAACATACAATACCTTGATCTTGGAGGCGGATTTCCATCAACGAATACACTTAAAGGAGCTTATTTACCTGGCTCTGATACAGTTCCATCTCTAGATCAGTTTGCTGATGCGATTACAGATGTCATTCTTGGATATGGTTTTAAACAGGATGATTTGCCATTGCTCGTTCTTGAAACAGGAAGAGCTTTAATTGATGATGCAGGCTACTTATTAGGAACTGTGATTGCGTCGAAAAGACTATCAGATGGACGAAGGGCAACAGTACTCGATTTCGGAATTAATAATCTTTTCACCTCTTTTTGGTATGAACATAAAGTGAGTCCGGCCCAGGCCTTTGGAGATTATACAGAAGAAATGGTCTTGTACGGTCCCCTGTGTATGAATATTGATATTGTCCGCGAAAGTATTATTATGCCACTCCTTGAAAAAGGGAACCATTTGGTTGTTCATAAAGTGGGGGCATACAATTTAACTCAATGGATGCAATTTATTACATTACGACCGAATGTAGTGCTTATAGACATGGATAATAATACTCATATCATTCGGAATGCAGAAACACTGGAATACATAGAAGCATTGGAAAATGTTCCAAATCACTTAATAAGATAAGTGGTAAAAAGGAGTCAGTAATTATGAGTTTGAGGTTTGAAAGTTTGAGGTTTTAATACACTGAATAGCAGTTAATTTTGAAGTAAATGATAAAAAGAGCACTTTATACATTTCGTACAGTGATTATTCCGGCCACACTGAATAGCTATTCGGTTGTATTCTTCTTTAATAACAAGTTGTTGGCTTATGTATTGATGTTGGTTTCATTCTTTAATTTTTTTGCAGGACTGAGTGGCTTATTAGCTGTGTTAATAGCAGTATTTATTGCCAATTCAATGAGTCTGGATAAGATCCAATTAAAGAAAGGGCTCTTCAGTTTTAATGCATTACTTACCGGCATTGGCATGGGAACGTTCTTTGATCCCAGTCTGGTCTTTTTTACGTTGCTTGCACTGGCCGCATTACTAACGTTAATGCTTTCCGTTACTTTAAGTGGATGGATGAATAAATATGGCCTGCCTGTATTGAGTATACCATTTGTTATTACGTTTTGGTTTGTTATGCTACCTTCATCCCAATTTGAAAACCTGGGCCTTACACAGCGAAATATATACTGGATAAATGAAATATATGCTCTAGGCGGAAATAATCTACTCAACTTTTTCCAGAGTATCGACACGCTTCCGGTACACAATATGCTAAATATTTATTTGCATTCTATGAGTTCCATTTTATTTCAAAACAATTTGATTAGCGGTCTGCTCATTGCCGTTTGCTTGCTGATTTGCTCTCGTATTGCATTTACATTATCCATAGTTGGCTTTCTTTCAGCATACTTTTTTGCGCAGTTTTCAGGCTCAGTTGCTGCAAGTATTACGTATTATAATATCGGTGCCAATTATATAATGGTGGCATTGGCAATAGGTGTCTTCTTTATTATTCCATCACGTTACTCGTATCTGT
>Ga0302285_10000423_pt1 | contig 23626 bp, 19 predicted proteins | sample III_Fen_E2_2_FD_200455 | JGI IMG/M metagenome (GOLD analysis project Ga0302285, IMG submission 200455) | Peat permafrost microbial communities from Stordalen Mire near Abisko, Sweden - III_Fen_E2_2 | ecosystem: Environmental > Terrestrial > Soil > Wetlands > Permafrost | place: Sweden: Abisko... | reverse complement strand
AAAACAACTTTAATTTCAGAGAATAAAAACGAAAAGCTAGAAGATGAGTTAGTCATTTACTATATTACTATAAAAGACAATTATAGAAATAAAAACCTCATATCATGTTCAGATTAAATATTATAACAAAAATCAGCATCGGTTTGCTCTCTGTGTATGTTGTCATGTTGTTTCTGGCAATTTATTTATCCCTGCAGTTACAGCTTGTCAGCAATCAGACTCGTATTCTTTACGAATATCCCTACCAGGTAAGTAACTCCATAAAAGATATTCAGACCAAAATTTACGAATATGCTAATCTGGGAATTGATATTCATTTTGCCAATAGCCAAAGCCAGCTCAACAGATTGAAAGCCGAAACAGATAAAAAAGATAATTATATACTGAAAGGTTTCAAAATAGTTTCACGTAAATACCCGGGCAATAAAACTTCCGTCGACAATGCTTTAGCTGCCTACATTGACTGGAAAATTACCTTCAACAAACTTTATGACATTCAGCAGGAAAATAAAACCGACAGCAAGTATACCCGCATACTGCTTGAATCAAGCAAAAGATTAAAAAAAACGGATCACTTCCTCACTATCATTTCCGATTTTGCAAAAAACAAAGCCGAGAGTAGTTACCAAAAAGTTATAGCCACTAATTACAATTCAAATTTCACATCCATTATCCTAATCATTTTCGCGAGTCTGTTGGTTATATTCTTTATCTTCTTCATTTTGAAAAGCAATTCCCAGCAAATAAAAAATCTTGTAAAAGAAACAAATATTTTGTTGAAAAAAAAAGGAAAAATACAAGATATTGGAGATGAGACATTACTGATTCAAACTCTTGATGAATTAAAAAATGCCTACCTGATCATCGAAGAACACGACCGGGTAATTAACAACTTCAACCGACAGCTTTCTGAAATGAACATCGAACTTGATAAAAAAGTCAAGCATCGAACCAATGAGCTATCGAAAGCCAATCAAGAACTGATGCTTCAGAACGTGATCAATGAAAAACGGGCAAAAGAACTACTCGTTGCTAACGAAGAGCTGGCATTACAAAACGAAGAGAAAGAAAAATGGACCGATGAGCTCCTGAATGCCAACGAAGAACTATCTTTCCAAAACGAAGAGAAAGAAAAACGGGCACAAGAGTTACTGATTTCCGTTGAAGAGCACCGAAAGACTAACGAATACCTCGAAAATTTAATTAACTATTCCAATGCCCCTATCATCGTATGGAATACTAACTACGAAATCATAAAATTCAATCGTGCCTTCGAAAATATGACAGGAAGAAGTGAAAAAGAAGTACTGGGCAAGTCTCTGGAAATCATTTTCTCGAAGTCACAAAAAGAAAAATCGATGGAATTGATCATGAAATCACTTATCGGAAGAGGGTTGGAATTTGTCGAAATAAATGTAGTTCATATCGATGGTTCGGTTCATATACTTCAATGGAATTCGGCAAACATCCTGTCCACGGATGGAGAAACAACAGTTTCGACCATTGCACAATGCCTGGATATCACCCTGCGTAAAAGTATCGAAGCAGAATTATTAAAAATGAACGAAACTTTAGAGCAGAAAGTGACTGATCGAACAGAACAACTTAAGGAATCAAATACTGAACTTGAGTCATTCTGCTATTCAATCTCCCATGACCTGCGGGCTCCACTCAGACACATTGTTGGTTTTATCAATTTATTGATTAAAAACAATTCGGCTGTACTTGACGAAACCGGAACCCGCTATTTGAATATCATCTCAGAGTCATCCGTTGAGATGGGAAGCATGATTGATGCCTTGTTAAACTTTTCACGGCTAGGCAGAACCGCTATTAGCCGGACAAAATTTAGTTCCAGGGAGCTTGTAAACACGGCACTTGAGACTTTTCAGGATGAATTGACAGGCAGGAAAGTTGAAATCCTGATTTCGGAACTTCCCGATGCAAACGGGGATAAATTTTTAATTTACCAGGTATGGATTAATTTAATATCCAACGCATTAAAATATTCAAAAAAAAAAGATCTTGCAATAATAGAGATTGGAGGTGAAATTGTAAATAATGAAACGATATTTCAGATTAAAGATAATGGAGTCGGTTTTGATATGAAATATGCTGATAAGTTGTTCGGTGTTTTTCAACGGTTACATAAAGCCAGGGATTTTGAAGGAATCGGAATTGGGCTGGCCAATATAAACAGAATCGTTACGAAGCATGGCGGCAGATGTTGGGCGGAAAGTGAAGTTGATAAGGGCGCCACTTTTTTCTTCAGTCTGCCATTAGGTGATTAAACGTATTTAAATTTAATAAATAAAAAGCTATGGAAATGGAAATGGAAATAAAAACTATTCTGATTGTGGACGACAACCCCTATGATGTGGAACTCACCATTGCCGCCCTGACAGAAAATAATCTGGCCAACGAAATCGTTGTTGCAGAGGATGGATTAGATGCATTGGACTATTTATACAGGCGGGGAAAATTTGCTGGTTGTAAAAACAACATCCCTGTAGTTATCCTTCTGGATATAAAAATGCCGAAACTGAGTGGAATAGAAGTGCTAAAACACATACGCTCCACCCCGAAATTTATGACGATTCCTGTGATCATGGTTACCTCATCTGCAGATGAAAAAGACCTTATTGAGAGCTATAAATTAGGAGCCAATTCGTATGTGGTTAAACCAATCGATATTGTTCAGTTTATTAATGCAATTAAAATTCTGGGGCAATATTGGGCGGTTATCAATAAAGTGCCGGTTGTAACAAAAGATATCTTTAGATTTTAAAACCGAATAAAGTATGATTAAATGACAACTAACATAAAAATTCTGCATCTCGAAGATTCCTCAAGAGACTCGGAATTAATACAATCAATTATTAAAGATGAGGGTATTTTATTTGACTATTTTTTAGCAGAAAACGAACAAGAGTTTATATCTGTACTGGAAACGGAAAAAATTGATATCATTCTATCGGATTATACACTCCCCGGTTACAGCGGAAAAGAAGCTTTGAATTTGGTTAATGAAAAATATTCTTCCACTCCATTTATATTTGTATCAGGGACCATAGGAGAAGATTCAGCCATTGAGGCCCTGAAAAACGGTGCAACGGATTATGTGCTCAAGAATAAGCTTGAGCGCCTGGTTCCGGCTATAAAAAGAGCTGTCAATGAAACAGAACTTGAGAATCAGCGAAAACTTGCAGAGGAGGCCCTGAAAGAAAGCCAGGAGATGCTTCAAAAGGCAAGGAAACTGGCACAATTAGGGATTTGGGAATGGAAAGCCGATGAGGGTACCATTACCTGGACAGAGGAACTTTATCAAATTGCAGGGCTCGACCCAACACTCCCGGCACCCACCTATACAAAACAAGCTTCATTGTATCATCACATGAGTTGGCTTCAGCTTCGTACTGCCATTGATAAAGCCTGGAAAAAAGGAACACCCTACCAGCTTGAACTTGAGATTTTACGACCCGATGACAGTGTCCGTAATGTCATAGCTTTCGGTGGTCCTAAGTTTGATAAAGAGAACAAGATCATTGGACTATACGGTACGGTTCAGGACATCACTGAACGCAAGCGCGCGGAACAGGAAATAATCCTTGCGAATAAAAAACTTCAGTCTCAAAATGAAGAGACAGAAAAACGTTCTGTAGAACTTATTATAGCTAACAAAGCATTTCATCAGTCGGAAGAGAATTTCCGTCGTTCTATTTCAGAATCACCGTTGGGAATTCGTATTATTTCGGTCGATGGAGAGGTCATTTATGTCAATAAAGCGTTACTGGATATCTATGAATTAAATAGTCTGGAAGATTTCAAAAACTCATCCGTTATAAATTTGTATACACCCGAAAGTTATATCCAACATCTGGAAAGAAAAGAAAAACGGAAAGATGGAACTGAAATATCAGAATATGAATTAAGTATTAAACGTAAAAATGGTGAAATCCGTTTTATAAAAGTGTGGCGAAAGGAAATTCTGTGGAATGAAATCAGACATTATCAGGTCATTAATCTCGATATTACAGAGCAAAAGCGGGCTGAAGAAGCATTAAAAAATTCGCAACTCGAATTGAGAAACTTTGCTTCGCATCTTCAAAATGTACGTGAAGAAGAAAAAATAGCAATAGCCCGTGAAATACATGATGATCTGGGTCAGATATTAGTAGCTTTAAAAATTGAACTTGGACTTTTCAAACAAAAAATTTCGAAAGAAAACGGATGTTCAAGTTCACAGGAAATATTAAGTAAATTTGATGCTCTTACGGATTTGGTTGAAAAAACCATTAAAACTACCCGCCGGATAATGACCGGGCTCCGACCTGAAATCATTGATTCACTAGGATTTATTGAAGCAGGGAAATCGTATGTACTTGAATTTGAAGAAAGACATCATATACCTTGTCAATTTGAAACTACAATTCAGGAACTTTCTATTAATTCACTACAAGCAGTTGCTCTTTTCCGTATCCTGCAGGAAGCAATGAGTAATATTGCAAAACATGCAAAGGCATCATCTGTAAAAATTCGATTAAGCACAAAAGAGAACAAATTCAGTATGGAAATTATTGATGACGGTATCGGGTTTGTCAAAAACCAGAGAATCAGACCTGATTCATACGGAATGATTGGAATGAAAGAACGGATTCATTTATTAGATGGTGAATTAAACATTTCAAGTGAACCTGGAAAAGGTACCTGTGTTCGGATTGAGATGCCTTATGGGGGGTCAGAACCAAGAACCAAGACATTAGACAAAAGACATTAGAACCAAGACAGGAGAAAAAAAAATTGAGAAGCATAGAGAAAATTGAGAAGCATAGAGAAAGGTGGAGAAAGGTGGAGAATTTATTAACAGATTCTTTAATAAAACGTAAAAATCAGCATTCAATACAAATTTGAATGCTGATTTCAGTTATCTTACAAACTGACTTATCGAATAGAGAAACGTTGTTGAATTTTTTACTGCTTAACTTTAGTTTTAGAAACAAATGAAATTACATACCGGCATTGGGCTTTATTTATCGAATTCATCAAATAAAAAACTCATTATTGAGCAACTTATGTCGAACCTTTTTTTGAAAGGGATAGTCGATTTGAGTTCAATGAAAGGGACATTACACTCAACCATCACTATAAACCGGTTCATTGAAGAGGAATTACGACATGACCGGTTTGTGATAACAACCGACGAGAATTCCAGTTTGAGTTCCATGTCCAGCGGTCAACAGAAAAAGGCATTGTTGTTGTATCTCATTGCCCAAAAACCACAATACCTGGTGCTTGATGATGTTTACAGTCATATTGATAAAGAAACCCAACAGTCCATTACTTCCATTTTAGGGCAATTGTCGGATACAACTTTATTGATACAAATTTTTTTTCGTAAACGTGACATTTTACCATGTATTGGTAAAGTAATCTCCGTTGACGAAAACAACAGAATCATCAATGAACAAGATGCTGAGACCTTTCAGGCACCTAATCAGGCTACCGGATTAAACCTCAACCGCTTCAAACTTCCCAGTGAATATAATGAACTTCACACGGATATAAATCCATTGGTACAATTAAATTCCGTATCAACAAAATATCTTGACAAAAAAGTATTGGATAAGCTGAGCTGGACCATTCAAAAAGGCGAATTCTGGCAATTGACCGGTCCCAACGGTTCGGGGAAGAGTACTCTATTGTCGCTTATCACAGGTGACAATCCCCGTGGATATGGTCAGGACATGATTCTTTTTGGCAAAAAGAAAGGATCGGGGGAAACGATATGGGATATTAAGAGGCAGATTGGATATTTCACTCCTTCCATGATTCAGCAATTTACCCGGGACGATACGGTAGAGAACATGATTATTTCGGGTTTAATGGATTCTGTAGGATTATACTGCAAACCCACTGATATTCAGAAAAACATTGCTAAAAGCTGGATTGAGATATTAGGACCATCCTATAAAAATAAATCATTTCAAAACCTGTCAATTGGACAACAGCGCATGGTATTGGTAGCCAGGGCAATTGTAAAACACCCGCCCCTGCTGATTCTGGATGAACCCACAATTGAACTGGATGATGAAAACAGCAGAATTTTTATTGAAATGATCAATATACTGGCTTCTGAAAAGAAGATTGCCATTATCTATGTTTCGCACCGTGATGAACCGGACTTGCGACCCGACAAGATATTTGAACTGATACCAACGGAAAATGGGCATACCGGGGTAGTGAGGAAATAAATAAATTAAACTTTTCCAAAGTATAAAACTTTGGAAAAGTTTAAGTAATAATTTAATTTAAGAATAGTTTCATATCTTCATCCACACTTCCGATAGGTGCTATTCCGAAGTTATCGACCAGCACTTTAGCGACGTTTGGCGAAAGGAAAGCAGGCAAGGTAGGTCCCAGGTGAATATTCTTAACCCCCAATGAAAGCAGGGCTAACAGAACAATTACAGCCTTTTGTTCGTACCAGGCAATGTTGTAGGCAATCGGAAGTTCGTTGATATCGTTCAGTTCAAACACTTCTTTCAGTTTCAGGGCAATCATGACCAGCGAATAACTGTCGTTGCATTGTCCGGCATCCAGTACCCGGGGAATTCCTCCAATATCACCAAGAGGTAATTTGTTATACCTGTATTTGGCACATCCTGCCGTGAGAATAATAGTATCCTTGGGCAACTTAGCAGCAAAATCGGTATAGTAACTACGACCTTTCATCCGGCCATCGCAACCTGCCATCACGAAGAACTTACGAATAGCCCCCGATTTAACAGCTTCAACAATCTTACCGGCCAGGGCAAATACCTGAGCATGTGCAAATCCACCTACAATTTCACCTGTTTCAATTTCTGTAGGAGCAGCAAATGACCGTGCATGTTGAATCAATTCGGAGAAATCCTTGGCTTTTCCATTTTCAGCATCGGCAATGTGTTTGAATCCGGGAAATCCTGAAGCACCGGTGGTATAAACACGGCCGGTATAGGTTGCCTCTTTACGCGGAGGGACGATGCAATTGGTGGTAAAAAGCACCACTCCGTTGAAAGTTTCGAAATCGGTAACCTGACTCCACCAGGCTCCACCATAATTGCCTACAAAATGGGAATATTTTTTAAAGGCAGGATAGTAATTGGCAGGCAGCATTTCACTGTGGGTATACACGTCAACACCGGTTCCTTCGGTTTGTTTCAGAAGTTCTTCCATATCTTTCAGGTCGTGACCGCTGATCAGGATACCCGGATTGGTGCGCACTCCCAGATTGACTTTCGTTATTTCAGGATTTCCAAAGGAAGTTGTATTGGCTTTGTCAAGCAGTGCCATTACCTGCACACCGAATTTACCGGTTTCGAGCACTAAAGCAGTCAACTCATCACCCGAAAGGTTATCATCCGTGGTGGCTACCAATGCCTTTTGGATAAATACATGTATCTCCCTATCAAAGTATCCGAGGTTGGAAGCATGCTCCAGGTAAGCAGCCATTCCTTTCAGACCATAGATTACTAATTCACGTAAGGAACGTATGTCTTCATTTTCGGTAGACTTCACTCCCTGGTACTTTGCAATTTCTTCCATTTCGGAGGCAGTAATAGCCGACCAGCTGAGTAATTCTGTTTGTGGAAGGACAACATTGTTTTCGAGTAATGTTGCTTTGAGTTGCCCCCGGAGCTTAAGACCTTCGCGGATTCGTAATACGAAGCGTGAATAGTCGAAATTTGCGTTTGTAATGGTCATAAACAGACTTTCTGTTATAAACTGATTAGCAGTCTCATTTTCGATCTTTAACCCGCGTAACGCCGCCGTAAAGTGTGATAACCCTTTTATCTGGTAAATAAGTAAATCCTGTAAAGCTGATACTTCGGGGGTTTTTCCGCAAACTCCCTTAACCTCGCACCCCAGACCTTTGGATGCTTCCTGACATTGATAACAAAACATGTTCATATTTTTTAGTTGATTGGTTGATTGGTTAATTGGTTAATTAGTTGATTAGTGAATTGTTGATTGGTGAATCATGTGTAAATTGTAAATTCTTCGAATCTTACATAAATAGTAAATTGTAAATGAATAAATTGTAAATTCTTCGAATCTTACATAAATGGTAAATAGTAAATGAATTAATTGTAAATGGATTACATCCATTCTTCCTTCAAAACATCTCCCCTGGTACCAATTACAACCAGTTTAAGCGGTATTTTCCGTCCTGAATCTGCGACTGCTTTGGCAGCCAGTTGTAACAATCCGCCACAACAGGGCACTTCCATGATAATAACTGTGAGTGTATTGATAGCAGATTGTTGAATCATTACGTTGATTTTTTCGATATACGATTCCTTATTGCTGTCGAGTTTCGGACAGGCAATGGCAAGAATTTTACCGGTTAGGAAACGGTTGTGGAAATCGGCGAAGCTATAGGCAACACAATCAGCCGCAAGTACGACATCTGCTCCCTTGAAATAACCTGCCTCCGGATTTATCAAATGTAACTGGACCGGCCATTGACGAAGTTGTGAGGAAGAACCGGTGTTCGCAACAGGTGCCATTTTAAAAGCAGGGGCAGCTGCCTGGGCAAAAGACATTTCACGGCTACCGGGACAACCGCCTCCTGAATGACCATGTACAGAAGGAACCGGTGCATTGTGGACTGATGAAATGTCGACAGGTATATTATTTTGTTTCAACCACATTACCCCCTGTTTTAACAGATCGAATTCGCTGTGGTCTTTCAAATGCCTGAGGTGGGCTAGAATGGTTTTTTCGCCTTTAGGAACCATCCGCTGCATGGTGGCAATTTCATCATACGGCTCGGCTTCACGTTCTTCCAGTGTTATAGCCCCGGTAGGGCATTCACCGATACAGGCACCCAATCCGTCACAGTATAATTCACTCACCATGCGGGCTTTATTATCTATCATTTGAAGTGCCCCTTCATGACATCCACTCACACATGCTTCGCAGCCGTTGCAGAGTTCTTCGTCTATTTTAATTATCGTCCTTTTCATCGAATCCTATATATTGTAAATTGTAAATGACTAAATTGTAAATAACTTTATCCTTTAATCATGATCAGGAGCATCTTGAATTTCTCCAGCGCAATGACTGCATGAGGAATATTTGCCGGCATAATGATGCTTTCGCCTGTTACCAGGATATGAGGTTTATGATCGATTTCTATTTCGACAGAGCCATCCAACACCTGAACTATCGCATCAAAGGGTGCAGTATGTTCGCTTAGCATTTCTCCTTTATCAAAAGCAAAAAGGGTTACGTTGCCTTTATCGTTGCGCAAAAGTATTTTACTTACAATCGAATCGTCTGCATAGGTTACGCTATCTGTAAAGCTGAATTTTTCAGCTTTTGGGAATTCTTTCTTTTCCATATTCTTTTGGATTTATTTTTACGATATATTGGTTTATTGTTTATAATGCAAAAATACTTCCTGTAAAACAATAAAAGTGTAACAGTTGTTACACTATCAAAATTAGTTTGTATTTTTGCCGGGAAAAACCATATGGGCGTTTAAAAGAAGATAAGGATATGATTAAAAAAGATTTAGCCGACTGCCCTATTTGCAGCAAGATTCAGATTGATGATACGGATCAATTCCTGTTGGATTTGAAGTGTACGATAAAAACATATGAAAAAAATGATCTGATTGTCAGACAGGGAGACGTATGCGACAGTTTATACATGCTCACATTGGGATCGGTAAAAACCGAAATGATCACCGAAAACGGGAATGTACTTGGTATTGAAATTATAAAAGCACCACGACCGTTGGCACCGGCATTTTTATTCTCGGATAACAATCATTTTCCTGTTGATGTAACAGCATTGGAAGAAGTTGAGATAATGAAAATTCCTAAGGAGGAGATTATGCGGTTAATGATAACCAACCCGGAATTCATGAAGCAATTCCTGACACATAATTCAAACCGTACTCAGTTCCTGACAAACAGATTGCAGTTATTATCCATAAAAACCATAAAAGGGAAAATAGCATATTTCCTGATGGAAAATATGACTGTCGAAGGGAAGACATTTACGATAAACAGAAATCAAACCGAACTGGCTGAATTCTTCGGAGTGGCCCGACCTTCCCTGGCAAGAAGCCTATCGGAAATGACTCAGGAAGGGATTATTACTATCAATAAAAAAGACTTTACTATTATAGATATCAAATTGCTGAGAAGCCTTTTAGTATAAGAGAGTAAATCTGTCGTATTAATACCGGTTAAGTCTGAATGAACTGACCGGTATTTTTTTATGTCCTGATGATTCAATGAATTATGAACCAGGATTGAATTTAAAATCATCATTACGTCCCGAAAAAAAAGGTAAAGAAGTAAACACAAAATGATGATAAATAGTAAATCCCGTCCTGTGAACCGCAGCATACAACTGATTTTATGCATTTTTATGTAACTGGAGTAACAAATTATTTTAGCTGAGTAAAGATCCTAATAGCTAATCCATTAAAAAAAAGATATCAATTAAAACAAAAATACTGTTTTGTAATTTCAAAAATAAAAGTACTTTTGCACCGCTTTGGTTCCACTTCCTGTATTCCGGGAAGAGGATTAAAAGGGAAACAGGTGAAAATCCTGTACAGTCCCGCTGCTGTAAGCTCCATTAACGTTTTGAACAACACTTTTGCCACTGATTATTCGGGAAGGCGTTCAAAAACGGGAGTAAGTCAGAAGACCTGCCACTCATTATCAATTTTCAGAAGCTTTCGAGGAAAAAGCGACGAAACATCAGCAAACGATTTTTCATTTGCCATTGTGAGGTCATTTTCGGGAGCTATTTGAACGGTTCATTCATCGTCAAATAGTTTACAACTGTGTTCAAAAACGTATCCATTACTCTGATTCTCTCCTTACTGGGGGTGGCTTCAACTTATGCTGAAGTTACCGATATTGATTCTCTTCATACTCAAAGTTTGAAGGGAGTAACTGTGAATGGTCATACTCTTAACACTTTAAGATCATCCCTTCCGATGCAGGAATTCTCTGAAGCAGAAATCAACCAACTCAATGCATCAAGTGTGAGCGATATCGCAAAGCACTTTGCCGGGGTCACCGTGAAAGACTACGGTGGTATTGGGGGAATGAAAACAGTATCCCTTCGTGGATTAGGTGCACTTCATACAGGAGTTAGCTACGACGGTGTAATCATGAGCGATATTCAGTCCGGTCAGATCGATTTAGGCAGGTTCTCCATCGAAAACATTTCAGAGGTAACTCTATCAAACGGACAACCAAATGACATCTTTCAATCAGCAAGGATGTTTGCCTCATCAGGGTTACTCAGCTTTTCGACAAAAATGCCCGTTTATGATGAAAAGCATACTCTTTCCGGACAGTTGAAGGTAAAGACAGGTTCATTCGGACTGGTCAATCCGGTAGTTTTTCTGTGTAAAAACTTCAACAGTAAATGGGGTGTCAGTTTGACCGGTGATGGTTTAATTGCCAGCGGCAAATATAATTTCATATCGAATATTAATAATCAGGGAAGTAATCTGATAGAAAAAACAAGGATAAATTCGGATATCACATCCTTGCGGACGGAAATGAATGCTGTCTGCCAATTGAACACCTTTGAGTATATTTCCTTTAAAGCCAACCAGTATTATTCGGAGAGAGGATTACCCGGTCCGGATATCCTTTATTCTAACTTTTCTACCGACCGGTTAATGGATAAAAATTATCTGGCACAGGTTCTGTACGAAAACAAGCAATCGAGCACATTTCAATACAGGTTTATCGGCAAATACAACAATGCATTTATGCGGTTTACCGAAGCAGATCCCAAATACAGTCAGTTAACGGATCAACAACTTACGGAGAATTACCTCCAAAGTGAATATTACCTCTCCTCCACCCTGCAATATCATCCAACAGGAAGCTTATCCATATCAGGATCAACAGACTGGTGGCGCAATGATCTTTTTTCTCATTCCAATATGAGTTTTAAGAAGGATGCTTCTCCGGTCAGAAATACCGGCCTATTGAATGTTGCGACAAAATACCTATCCGAACGGTTTACAGCAGAGGGAAATATTTTGTATACGCTTACCCGTGAAACTTCTCAAACGGGTAATGCTGCTCCCGACAGGGATAAAGTGTCACCTACACTGAGTGCCTCCTATAAATTACTCGAAAACAAAGAATTAAGACTAAGAGTATTTTACAAAAACATTTTCAGATTACCTACCTTTTCCGATTTATACTTTCATGACTTCGGCTATGTGGACCTGCGCCCTGAAATCACGAACCAATATAATGCAGGGTTGGCATACAAAGAGTTGGAGATACCTTTTATCAGGGATCTTGAAGTAAGTACCAACGCTTATTATAACCGGGTTACGGATAAAATAAGTATCAAATACGGCATGCCTTATTCATCAATTCGAAATATAGGAAGGGTTGATATTAAAGGATTTGATGCCTGTATAAAATTCAGTATCCCTCTAATAAAGAGTACACTCATAAATTTCAATGCCAGTTACACTTACCAGCTGGCACAGGACATGACTCCCGGGGGCAGTAATATGGGCGAACAAATTCCCTACACACCGGTACATTCAGGATCAGGGTCGGTTTCATGCCGGTACAGGAAGCTGGAAGGCGGATACAACCTGCTTTATTCCGGCAAAAGGTGGAACGGACAAAATATCAACGCAAACTTATTACCTGCTTATGCTGAGCACAGTCTTTTTGCCAATATTACTTTTCAGAAATTCAGGATAATGGGTGAAATCATAAATCTTTTTGACACTCAATACCAAATTATCAAAGACTATCCAATGCCCGGCAGGAATTACAGGATAACATTCAGTATGGATTTATAAATCAACCAACTATATTAATTATAACAAAAACAAAAATTCTACAAATGAAGACAAAAAAGATCCTTGTTTCCGTTCTGTTAACTACAGCTATTACCGCGTTATTCAGTGCATGCGACTCAAAGTCAGACAGCCCGCAAGTTGACACTACAATCAGTACCGGAGTCTATGTATTGAATGAAGGCAAGTACAAAAGCAACAATGCCTCTCTGACATATTATGATCTGGCAACCTCAACCGTTACTTCTGATATATTCGCAATAAAAAACAACCGTGGATTGGGAGATACCGGACAGGATATCCTGAAATATGGTTCTAAGGTATATATTGCTGTATACAATTCAAGCCTGATAGAAGTATTGAATGCAACTACCGGTGTTTCGGAAAAGACAATTCCCATGTTGAATGCATCCAACCAACCCAGTTCACCCAGGACGTTGGCAGTGTTCAATGGCAAAGTGTACATTACTTTGTTTGACGGTCATGTCGCACAATTGGATACGACCAGCCTGCTGATTGAAAAGACTATTTCCGTGGGGAGTAACCCGGATGGTATTGCTCTTGCGAATAACAAACTATATGTAGCCAATACAGGTGGTTTAGCCACAGTGAAAGACAGTACTATCTCAGTGATTGATCCGGTAAGTTTTACAGTTACAAAAACAATCAAGGTGGTTATCAACCCTTCGATCATCAAAGCGGACGCGTATGGCGACTTGTATGTTATTTCTTTAGGTAATTATACGACTATTCCCTTTACCCTTCAACGAATTAATGCTACTACGGGCAAAGTTACAGTAATTCCGAATCTGAAACCCTACAACATGACTATCAATGGGGACATTGCTTACTTATACAGCTATGATTATGATGAAAACTGGGATGCAATCAATAAAACCTACACGACTTATGATGTAAAAAACGAACAGGTCGTGAAATCCGGTTTTATTCCATCAACAGCTATAGCAGGAACTCCTTACAGCATTGATATCAATCCGGTAACCAGGGACATTTATATTGGTGAAACCGATTATGTCAATACAGGCAAAATGAATGTGTTTGGACAGGATGGAACCCTTAAATTCTCCTTTGCAACCGGAGTGAATCCTCGAAAGGCTATCTTTCTTACAAAATAAAAAACAGGCATTTTTCTAAGCAAATGCTTTGTATGGTTTAACTGAATCAAAAATGCTGCCATATTTTAGATTCAGTTATTCCGTACTTGTTTTTTAGGAATAACAAATTGAATAACATTTTAGATTAATTTCATATGAAAGGATACGTTCAGGTTTATACCGGCAACGGGAAAGGAAAAACAACTGCAGCATTGGGACTTGCAGTACGGGCTCTGGGTGCGGGTAAGAAAGTTTTTATCGGACAGTTTGCCAAAAGTAAACATTATTCAGAACTGGAGACAATAAACAAACTTCTAAAAGACATTACCATCAGGCAGTACGGGTTAGGTTGCTTTATTTTTGAAAAACCAACAGAAGATGATATCCGGGCAGCAAAAGCCGGATTAAAAGAAATTACAGGCATAATCGAATCGAATGAATATGATGTAATTATACTGGATGAAGCGAACATAGCTGTTTATTACAATTTAATAACGGTGAATGAACTCATGAATGCCATTAACCTGAGAAATGAAAAGACAGAAATTATCATTACAGGTCGGTATGCTACACAGGAAATCATAGATTTTGCCGATCTGGTTACTGAAATGAAAGAGATAAAACACTATTATCAACAGGGTGTACAGGCACGGGTTGGTATTGAGAAATAGGTAATTGGTTAATTGGTTGATTGGTTGATTGGTTGATTGGTTGATTAAGTTAATTGGTTAATTGGTTGATTGAGTTAATTGGTTAATTGGTTAATTGGTTAATTGGTTGATCGGTTGATTGGTTGATTAAGTTGATTGGTTAATTGGTTGATTAAGTTAATTGGTTAATTGGTTGATTGAGTTAATTGGTTAATTGGTTGATTGAGTTAATTGGTTAATTGGTTGATCGGTTGATTGGTTAAATAGGTAATTGATTAAATAGATAACATAGTTTGATCAGGACATTAAACTCAATATGCCTTTACAAATTTATCAATCAATAATCGTATTAATCAACAAATCAACTTAATCTACCTGTTAACATAATCAACTTAATCTACCTGCTAACATAATCAACTCAATCAACTTAATCAACCAATCAACTTAATCAACCAATCAACTTAATTTACTCAATCAACTTAATCAACCAATCAACTTAATTTACTCAATCAACTTAATCAACCAATCAACCAATTAACTTAATCAACAAATCAACTTAATCAACCAATCAACTTAATTTACTCAATCAACTTAATCAACCAATCAACCAATTAACTTAATCAACAAATCAACTTAATCTACCTGTTAACATAATCAACTTAATCTACCTGCTAACATAATCAACTCAATCAACCAATCAATCAACTTAATCAACCAATCAACTTAATTTACTCAATCAACTTAATCAACCAATTAACCAATCAACTTAATTTACTCAATCAACTTAATTAACTTAATCAACCAATCAACTTAATTAACTTAATCAACCAATCAACTTAATCAACTTAATCAACCAATCAACTTAATCAACTTAATCAACCAATCAACTTAATCAACCAATCAACTTAATCAACAATCAACCAATTAACCATGATCCACCTCTCTCCCATTATGTTTGCCGGAACAGGCAGCGATGTTGGCAAAAGTGTTATAGCTGCTGCCTTTTGCCGGATATTCAAACAGGATGGCTACTCACCGGCTCCATTCAAAGCACAGAATATGGCCTTAAACTCCTATGCCACTGCGGAAGGTCTGGAGATCGGTCGTGCACAGGCAGTACAGGCAGAGGCTGCCGGAGTGCCCTGTCATACCGATATGAACCCATTGCTATTAAAGCCGACCACCGACACCATCTGCCAGGTTGTGTTAAACGGCAAATCTATTGGGAATCAACATGCTTTTGACTATTTCACCTCCAACAATAAATCCAACCTGCGCAAAGAAGTCTGTGCTGCATTTGACAGGTTGGAGACCCGTTATAATCCGATAGTACTTGAAGGGGCAGGCAGCATATCTGAGATTAATCTCAGGGAACAGGATCTCGTTAACCTGTCGATGGCAGCACATGCACATGCATCGGTAATACTGGTTGCCGATATCGACCGAGGTGGTGTGTTTGCTTCTGTCTACGGGAGTATCATGCTTCTTACCGAAGAAGAAAGGAAACTGGTCAAAGGAATACTCATCAATAAGTTTCGCGGAGATATTCGCTTGTTCGAGAAGGGGATTATCATGCTCGAAGAATTGTGCAAGATTCCGGTTATAGGCGTTGTACCCTACTATCACAACATTCATATTGAAGAAGAAGATTCGGTTATGTTGCAAACTAAAAACCGGGTTTCAGAAGTTGGAAAGATAAATGTGGCCGTTGTACTGCTTCAACACATGTCCAACTTCACAGATTTTAATTCACTCGAAAGAGACGAACGTATTCATTTGTTTTATACCAACCAACCGGATGAAATTAAGAATGCCGACATAATTATCCTCCCCGGAACTAAAAGCACATTGAGTGACCTGCAGGTATTGCGGGTTGAAGGTATGGCACAAGCTATAATACAGGCAAATAACCTGGGAAAAACTGTATTGGGAATTTGTGGTGGATTTCAAATAATGGGAATCGCATTGTCCGACCCTCAAGGAATAGAAAGTGACATCCTTCACCTGCCCGGATTGAACTTATTGCCTGTAAAAACAACGCTCGATGGAGAAAAGATAACCCGACAGGTAAAATTTAATTTTCACAACGGGAAAAATATCTGCACCGGATATGAAATACACAACGGACGTACGGAGCTTAGCTTGCAGGATATTGAACCACTGAACATCCTCGAAGATGGTTCGGAAGATGGGTGTATCGCCGGAAAATGTCTTGGAACCTATATCCATGGCATACTCGATAATGCTGTTTTTGTCGATTACCTGATCCAACCATATTTAAAAAGCGTTAGTGCAGATACAAGCTTTGACTATATTAAATTCAAAGAAGTACAATACGATAAACTGGCTGCACATGTGCGGAAACATGTTGATATGGAGTTGGTTTATTCTATGATAAAAGACTAGGAGAATTTACTATTTAATTATTTACTATTTACTATTTAAATAAAAAGGAGAGTCAATGCAATTCGACACTTTTTTTGAGACTAAATATGACAAACGAACACGGAGATGAATATCAGGGAACATTAAAAGCTAATTTCAGTTCCAATGTATGGTATGGTGCCGACAATACCGAATTGTACAGACATCTATCTGATTTATTACCTCATACCCGCCGATACCCCGAAATAGAAGCAGAATCATTGCGTGTGCTTTTAGCAGATAAACTGGCGCTTGATGTATCCAATATCAGCATTGGCAATGGTTCAATTGATATTATCTATCGCATTGCCCAGGCATTCCGAGGGAAGAAATCCATTATTTTTTCCCCTACTTTTTCAGAATATTCCAAAGCATGTCATGTGAATGAACATACAGTGATAAATTGTTTCAGAGAATATTTGCTTATTGAAATAGATAAGTACCAGCCTGATCTGGTATGGATATGTAACCCGAATAACCCGGATGGTTATTGTAATGACATAAAGGAATTGCAGGTACTTTTTGACACACATCCACACGTAACCTTTATTCTTGACCAGTCATTTGTTGAATTTACCTTACAGGAAACCCTGGCGGCAGACTCGGTACTTGAATTTAAAAACCTAATTCTGATCTATTCACTCACTAAACGGTATTCCATACCTGGATTACGTGCCGGATATGTCATTGCATCTGAAGCCATCATCAGTAAAGTGGATCAATTCAAAATACCCTGGTCGGTAAATACCCTGAGCATTGAAGCAGGAAAATATTGTTTAAAAATGCAGGATACATTATTTGATTTAAAATTGTGGTTGGATGAAACATGCCGTTTCCAACAGGAAATAAACCGGATTGGTATTTTTAAAACACTTCCTACCCATACTCCATTCTTTTTAGTTGAAATTCAAAAGGGAACAACATGTGATCTGAAAGAATACTTACTTTCTGAAGATATATTAATCCGTGATGCTACAAGCTTTGAAAACAATGGAAAAGAAATCATGCGTTTGAATACCCTTACGAAAGATCAAAACGATTTATTAATAACCAAACTCAATACATGGAAACTGAACTTTTCACTTTAGGTGCTTTGATTACTGGTTTTGTACTCGACCAGACTCTGGGTGACCCGACATGGTTTCCGCATCCGGTAGTGGGGTTCGGAAGAATAACAGCGTGGCTGGAACAGCGGTTAAACAAAGGCTCACACTGCTTCATTAAGGGAGGTGTCATGACCATAGTTCTGGTTGGAATCACCTATAGTGTAAGCAAAGCAGGTCTTGATATTTCACAGGAGATACACCCGGCTATATCATTCATTTTAAACACTCTTATCGTATTTTCCTGTCTTTCTGCTTTAACCCTGAGAAAGGAAGTTCTGATGGTATTCGAAGCTTTGCAGCAATCGCTTTACAAAGGTCGTATCCAGGTTGCACGCATTGTTGGGCGGGATACAAAAGAGTTAACTTCAAAGCAAATACGTATAGCAGCACTGGAGACGCTTTCTGAAAACCTGAGCGATGGAATCATTGCTCCACTATTCTGGTTCGGCCTGTTGGGTGCTCCCGGCATGTTGGGATATAAAATGATTAATACCCTCGATTCAATGATTGGATACAAAAACAAACGGTATATGTACTTTGGAAAGTTTGCTGCCCGGTTGGATGATGTAGCCAACTTTATACCGGCACGTTTAACTGCCCTTTTGATGATCCTGGTCACAGGGAAGCTGTCAATAAGCGCATTTGTGCTTTCAAACGGCAGTAAACACAGCAGCCCGAATTCAGGGTATCCTGAAGCTGCTTTGGCAGGTATACTCGGCTGCAGGTTTGGAGGCCCGACCTGTTATTTTGGTGAAATAGTTTCAAAACAGTATATAGGAGTCACAGATAGAACCCCTGATAATAATGATTTGAAGTTATCCCTGACTATTAACCGGAGATGTGAGATGAGTATGCTGTTACTCGTTTCACTGACAATTCTGATTCCCATGATCATTAAACTATCAATATGAAATTAAGAACAATCGGATTTCTAACAGGCTTTTTTTTAATGGGCTGTACAAATTCGCAGAACAAACAAAACAATCCGGTAAGAACCGTTAATCAGGGAAGTGAAGTACATTATGCCAAAGGTTTTCGTATTAATCGTTTTAAAGAATACACTCAACTCATCGTTCTTAATCCCTGGGATTCAACCGGCATACTGGATAGTTATGTACTGGTTGACAGACACAGAAATCTTCCTGTGAAATTACCCGAAGGAAGAATCGTACGAACGCCGGTTGAACGTGTTGCTTTCAGTTCATCGGTACACGCAGGTATGTGGAATCAATTGCATAAAGCACAATTGACCGTAGGAGTCTGCGAACCGGAGTATTTCAGCAACCCTTTAATTAAAAAAGGACTAAAAGCAGGAACAATCACCGATCTGGGTATGGCAACTTCTATAAACATTGAAAAGTTGATTGCTGCTGCCCCCGAAATTTTGATTGTATCCCCTTTTGAGAATACGAAACGTACCGAATTTGAAAAAATAAAGCTGGTGGTGGTAAAAGATGCCTCCTACATGGAGGAATCACCCTTAGGGAGGGCCGAATGGATTAAGTTCGAAGCAGCATTTACGAATGAAGATAAACTGGCAGATAAGATTTTCCGGAATATTGAGAAAAGATATACCGGACTCTGTCATAAAGTTTCCACGACAACAATCCGTCCGACAGTATTTACGGAGAAGAAGTTTGGTGACATCTGGTACGTGGCTGGCGGCAGGAGTTATTTAGGGCGCTTCCTGGAAGATGCAGGCGCGAAGTACATCTGGAAGGAGCTGAATCAATCAGGTTCCAGGCCATACACGTTTGAAAAAGTATACGCAAAAGCTTTAAAGGCTGATTATTGGCTGATCAAATACAATGATGTACAAAAAGATATGACCTACGAAACACTAAAAAACGAATATCCACTTTATGTCAATTTCAATGCTTATCAACGGAAACATGTTTTTGCGATCAATACAGCAAAGACTCCTTTTTATGAATCCGGTCCCATGGAACCTGATAAAGTTCTGGCTGATCTGGTGCATATTTTTCATCCTGAGTTATTACCCGGATACAAGTCTACCTATTATTTTAATCTGGAAAAATAAACACAAAATAGTATGAACTCAAAAAAAATTATGTTGATCACAGGCGGACAGCGCTCCGGGAAAAGCAGTTATGCTCAAAAGCTTGCATTATCGCTGACTGACAACCCGGTTTTTCTGGCTACTTCAGCTGTCTGGGACGAAGAACATCGATTAAGGATAGAGCGGCATAAACGCGACCGTGGAAATGAATGGACCAATGTTGAAGAACTACAAGATCTGCAAAAAGTAAATGTTAATCATCGCATTGTAGTTATTGATTGTGTAACTCTTTGGTCGACAAACTTCTTCCATGAATCAAATGGTGACGTTGAATATTCGTTAGCTGCCATTACTGAGCGCTTTGATGCTTTTACAAAGCAAGAAGCTGTCTTTATTTTCGTCACCAACGAATTAGGATTAGGTGGTACTTCTGAGAACGATTTACAACGCAGATTTACCGATTTGTTGGGATGGGTGAACCAATACATTGCTTCTCAATCGGATGAAGTTGTATTAATGGTTTCAGGAATTCCAATAAAAATAAAATAACATGTAATATCCACATAATAATAAAAAAAATTCCTATGTTAAAACAGAATTTCAACATTAAGTCTCAAAAAAAAGAGATTGTTCCTTTTCTAGTTGAAAAGATTGATAACCTGACAAAACCTAAAGGATCGTTGGGTCGTTTGGAAGAACTGGCCATACAGATTGGTACCATTCAACAAACTCTTACGCCATCGCTGACTCATCCGCACCACATTGTGTTTGGCGGTGACCATGGTATCACAGCCGAAGGAGTGAGTTATTCACCACCTGAAGTAACCCCGCAAATGGTTTTTAACTTTATGGAAGGAGGAGCCGGAATTAATTTTATGGCTCGCCAGCACCATGTGACAATGAAAATAGTCGATGCAGGCATAAATTATGATTTCAACGGGTTAGAACATCTTATCGACCTAAAAGTCCGCAAAGGAACCCGCAATTATTTGCATGAGGCAGCCGTCACTTACGAAGAATCTGATCTCTGTATGGAACGGGGTGCACAGGTTGTAAAGGATTGCCACAATGATGGCTGCAATGTGATCAGCTTTGGTGAAATGGGTATCGGGAATACATCGTCCTCTTCCTTGTGGATGACCTGTCTTACCGGAATTCCGCTGGATCAGTGCGTAGGTGCCGGTAGTGGCTTTGATTCTGAAGGTGTAAAGCGAAAATACGATATTCTTAACAGGGCCCATCAAAATTATAGTGGCGACGGTTCTGTCCGTGACATACTCTGCTATTTTGGAGGATATGAAATGCTTATGGCTGTTGGTGCTATGCTTCAGGCTGCCGAACTGAACATGGTGATCCTGATCGATGGTTTTATAATGACCAATTGCGTACTTGCAGCATCAAAATTGTATCCCGAAGTGTTGGAGTACTCCATTTTTTGTCATCAGGGTGACGAGGCAGGCCATAAGCTGGTACTGGATTATCTGCATGCAAAGCCACTGTTATACTTCGGATTGCGACTTGGCGAAGGAACCGGTGCACTCTGTGCTTATCCACTCATTGACTCATCCGTTCGAATGATTAATGAAATGAGTACGTTTAATCATGCAAAAGTGACGAAATACTTTTAAAGAAATGCCCCGGGCTCAAAAGGGGTGAATTATTTTGTATTCTAAAATAAACATCCTAAAACAAACAAGGATACAACCCATTTAAGGGACTTGGGGTTATTTTTTATTTTTCTTAAAAAGGCAAATATTTATGAGACACATATTTTCTACTTTTAAAAACACCATTACGGGATTGTGGGTTCAACTTGCAGCAGCAATCACCTTCTTTACAAGAATTCCCATTTGGCGAATAGTAGACATTCCGGTAGAGAGTTACTCTAAAATCATTTGCTTCTGGCCTCTGACAGGATGGATTACCGGTGGTATCAGTTCAGGAGCCTGGTTGTTATTTTCAATGTACCTCCCTCCTGTCCCGACAATCATACTGACTTTAGTAATAAGAATTATTCTTACGGGAGGATTCCACGAAGATGGACTGAGTGATTTCTTTGATGGTTTTGGAGGGGGAAAATCGAAAGCAGATATCCTTCGTATCATGAAGGATTCGAATGTGGGCAGTTATGCGCTGATCGGGATGATTGTTTATTATCTGTTACTTGTCAGCACATTGGCTTCGATTCCAACAGGCATGATGTTAGCAATACTTTTTGTTGCCGATCCTTTGTCAAAATTACTAACCGCCGGTCTGATGAATTGCCTTCCCTATGCACGTACCGAAAGTGAAAGCAAGAGTAAAACATTATATGCTAAGTTAAACACTGGGAGATTTCTGTTGGCCTGTTTCTTCGGATTAATTCCTTTTTTCCTTTTATTGAATGGAATATATTGGTTTTCAGTTATAATACCATTATGCGTGGTTCTTTTCATATTCTTCACTATCAGGAAAAAAATTGGCGGATATACAGGGGATATTTGTGGTGCCACTGCCCTTCTTTGCGAATTTGGGTTCTATTTATCCATTGTCATGATAACCCGTAACTATTAATTGAACAGAAGCTAATGGTTATTACTCTAATCCGTCACACCTCGGTTGCTCTGGCGGCAGGCATATGTTATGGCAAAAGCGATGTGGATACTTCACCATCATTCGAAAAGGAAGCACAACAAGTCCTGTCAGGAATACAACATATCCCTTTTGATGCAGTTTACAGCAGTCCTCTGAGCCGTTGCCGGAAGCTGGCTTGTTATTGTGGTTTCACTGAACCTATCATTGATGAAAGGTTGATGGAACTCAATTTCGGAGACTGGGAAATGAAAGCATGGACTGAAATCGAAGACCCGCAATTGCAACATTGGTTTGATAACTGGATAGATGAATCACCAACCGGGGGAGAATCTTTTACATCTATGATAAACAGAGTAGAAGAATTTCTGATAGAATTAAAAAAACTACCATTTGAACATGTTGCTATCTTCACTCATGCAGGAGTCATCAGGTCGGTTGGAATTATAACAAAGAGATTTAATGCCCTCAAATCATTTGATTTAAAGGTTGATTATGGAGAAAGCATTGACTTTATCCTACAGTAATATCAATCTCAATAAAAAAAAAGTCTGTTGTTTCAAAGTAAATTCCTACAGTTGGAATCTTCTTTAAAACAACAGACTTTTATCTTGTAATATTACTTAACTTCCTCCTAAATTCAGGTTTATTTCAAAAAATCAGTACGTACAGGACTAAACGTATCAATCAATAATCCGGATTCAAGACAAATTACTCCGTGAGGAATATTAGGTTCCATATAGAGCCCATCACCCATCTTTACAACTTTCTTTTCGCCATTAATATTAAATTCGAAAACACCACTGATAACATACGAACATTGACGGTGATCATGAGAATGCACAGCACCTTCTCCACCTTTAAGAAAATCAATTTTCACCATC
>Ga0302285_10000421_pt1 | contig 23650 bp, 13 predicted proteins | sample III_Fen_E2_2_FD_200455 | JGI IMG/M metagenome (GOLD analysis project Ga0302285, IMG submission 200455) | Peat permafrost microbial communities from Stordalen Mire near Abisko, Sweden - III_Fen_E2_2 | ecosystem: Environmental > Terrestrial > Soil > Wetlands > Permafrost | place: Sweden: Abisko... | reverse complement strand
TGATAAGAGCATTTCGATTTAGATGTTCCCTAGATAGTGATCATGAAGGATTAGAGAGCTGGCTTTAGCTCATACAACTCCACATTGACAAAGCTGGAGATACACCCGAACTCTACCAGAACAATAATCGCATCCAACACAATTATTGGCTTGTATTGTTTTAAAGCAATATTTATTTGGATTTTATGCTTATTGTTATTATTATTATTTTCCAGTAAAACATGATAACAATGAAGCAGTTTGAGAGCGAATGCGATACAGGAGATCTGATTCTCTTCAAGAATAGAGGGTTTAGATGTACACTCTAACGAACCTTCACAATCAGCGAATATGGTACACAAATAGTTTGCAAGACAATATTTTTGTTTTAAAATAAAGTAGAAACCATGTAATAAGTTATTACTTATTATGATTAAAATAGATCACGTTGCTATGGTTGTAAAACAAGATGATGGAGGTATTTTGCTATTTGAGTCTTCTTCTAAAAAAGGAGTTAACTTGATACCATTTAAAGCAATAATCTCCCCTGAAAATGAGTATTCTCATAATCTTACCAAGTAAAATAATTGAAAATCCTAGTTTTTTCTCATACATTATCAATCAAAAAGCATCATGATTTCATAGCTAAACACTCCCTGAATATCCTTATTTTTGAAATATTTCTTTAGGGTATCCTTTCGTAAGTTGATCTGGGAAAAAACTGATGTTTAAATGAAGTAAATGTCTAATTTCATCATGAATTGTCTAGGTTCACCATTTCAGCTTAATTTAATAACTATCCTTCATAATCAGCCAGATAGTTCTTCGTATTTCTGCTCTTAACTTATTGCAGCTTGCTATTAGCATTGCTCCATACTTTCTAAAGCTATTTCTTCTTAACACCATTTCCCAGGTACATATTTAGTTTTTGTTATCTAAAACAATAATTTACATTCTTTTTTTTTATTTTAAAACTATAACAACAATAAAACTAGTTCATTTCTCATCTAAAAAGACCCTCCGATTCTTAAACAACGCTTATCTTTCTCAAGAGTTTCAAGTGCTGATTCCATAACAGCATCAGTCTGGAGTATGAAAGAGTTCTCTCTCACACACACACAAACAAATTCTAATTTAGTATTGTATTTATCTTCGTATTTTTAAAAGTTTCTATCTCTCTGTATTGTAAGGTTATGTAATAATGATACCTTTTTGCTTAAATCTCTTATTTGCTTGAAAATCACTAGATTTTAATTAATCGAGTTTTGAGTATTTTACCTCCTATGTGACCAGGGATTCAAAACTATCCTTTAGATCGAGTCGAAAAATGTGTCTCAGCTTAGATAGCATGATAAAATTAATATTATTGCTAGTTTTTCATCAGAAATTACAGAATATTTTAAAATAAAGTCTGCAAAAATCTGCAAACTGGTTTTATGTTTGGCAGAAGAAAAAAAATGAATGCCTTTCTCTTTTTGTTTTTGTTTGCAAATAAATTAAAAAAAAATAAGGATTTTTATAAAATAATTATGAAAGAAAAAACAAACTTTACTTGTGTTGTATTTCTTCTAGTTATTAATCTCTTATGGAACGAAATTAAACATCAAAAAGAAGGATTTAGAAGAAATAGAAAAGCCAAACTGAGATGACGAAACCTATCCTTTTATAAACACTTTGATACTTTTAATCAAAAAACGATATCTTTTGTAATCCGCAATCCTGGAATAGTAACAATAATATGATGGAGATTTAATAATTAAATTGGTGTTTTATTATCTCATATTTTCTAAAGATAAATTTAATTCGAATGCTTTTTATAAAGACCCCTCTTTTAAACATTTGTCTGCTTTAAACCTGCTGCCTTATGAAATTATAAATCAACTATTTTAATCTCTAAACATACAATTTTATGGTAAGGATTTCCAGTTATTTTGAAACATTAAGTTAAACCCTCCAAAATGTGTAAGAATCCATTAAATCATACTTCAATCAGCAGAAACAGACGAAAGTAGATAATTATCAGGAATAACTCATCATTTGATTTAGAGTTTATGTTTATGCTTTATTACTTGATAAATACAGTCATCCTATGTGTCTATTATGTTTCTTTACACAAACCTTACATGTATCGTCTTGTCAAAGCTACCAAAACATCCTAAACCAAGCGATATCCATTTTTCAAAATTATTATAATAAAACTTAATTTATCTTGAGGAGTGGTTCACACAAATTGAATCTTATTTATTTATTTATTTATTCGAGGTAGAGTGAGAATTAGAAATGATAGAAGGATTTATTAATTGGAAGCCAATAAGGTCGAAAATGAATCCCTTTAATGATTGATTCTTGTTATTTCGGAAAGGAAGAGAAAACTAGTAGAAGAAAGAAAAAGGAAGGAAATTGATTAAATTTGGACTTTTCTCAATTATTTAAAACAATAAATCAAAAGTTCAATGAGGAATGGAGCTTTATTCTTGGGTTTTTTTTATGTTCACTAAAATAATATTGATATTTTTCGAGAATACAACTGAAAGATAGGTGTTTAATAGGGAAATATAAAGGGGAAAATATCATGGAGGGATAAAAACGCTTCAGTGAAATGTTTAAAAATATGTCTTTGGGATATATTTTAGGTTGATTTTGTTTATTTTCTTGTTAAATTGAATGAAATCATTTATTTCTTTGAATTCATTGTGTCTTACGGGTTACAGTGTTCTCTCGAAATATCAGGTGAATTTTCTTGAGATTTCAGTTTCATTGATTTTTAATTAAGAAACTGGGTTTTAATTAAGAAACAGGGTTTCAGTAGAAACTAAGCGAACACAAATTAATCAAAAACAGATTATTCTCAGTATCTTCAAGTACTTTAACCTATTTTTGTCGAAGAAATTGAAGACTATTTTCAAATGGATTCTCAGGGATAAGTAGCAGCGCCTCCTCCTGAAGAACATAAGGAGAAGCCAGAAAAAAAGAAGCGCATCAAAAAGGAGAAAAAAGATAATGCTCTAGCAGTTGCACGAAAACCAAATAGATTTCTAATTTAAAATGACGCGGACAAAGCAGCATCAGCTTTGAGAGAGAGGATAGGAGAGTTGCAAATACCCGATAGTCTCCGATTGTTTTTCATGCGGGAATTAAAGCAAACAGTGCCGATTATCAAGGAAATACTGCCTGAACATAAATTCCTGTTGTTCGGTGAGATTCCATTAGATATGGACTTTTTTATCAACAAGATGAAGGTTAAGAAGTTAAGCAGCACGAGTGGTGGAATCTTAGATAAATTTCGAGTTGTACGTAGAACAATTCGACATAAGAATCGTATTGAATTTGATTTGGATGGATCGTAAGCAGCATTAACTGACTTTCAATACATCATTGAAGCATTACGATCAATAAACAACCCGTTAGCTCATGATTTCGCTTCGCAGCTTTAAAACTATTAAGATGTTGTGAGACGGATTCTAGCTAGGAATGCTTATTACCGCAAGTAACTTTAAGACAACAAATTAGACATGGAAGGTAGATTAGCTGAATCGTTGAAAAAAGCTGAGGAAATTCTCGAAACTTTAAATCCAACTGAAGAAATATTCATTTATAACATAATCAGCAAACAATTTAATGGGATGGTGACCATGAAGAAAGGGTTCTCCCGTGGGCTGATAAATAACCTTGGAGTGAGCGATGACGAATTTGAAAATGTAGTGAAGGAGAATAAATTACACTCAGCGATGATGGAGCAAGTCAATCATGCGAGTGTAATCTATTCACAAGAGAAAATGTAGTAGAATCCATACATTCGATTACGAGCTCATGAGGTAATCAAGCAGATTCATCCGGATATCGCACAGCATCACTCACATTAATTTTAAAATATTCTCAAAAATCTACTCAAAGAAGCACTTAGTAAACAGAACATTGTGGAAGATTTTCTCTCACGCGAGCAGGGACCAGAGAATAGTTGTTTAAATTAAAATGGAGATTAATCCTAAGCATAAAATTACCCTTTTAGTTTTGAGCTAAATAACTAGGAATTCATCCCCAATCCGCTTCCTTCCTTCACATAATATCAGAAATTTATTAAAAACATCAACTTACACCCTATGAAATATCGATTTCCGCTGCATAAATAGATCGAATTATTCTAAAATATCACATAAGTTCTTACAAAGAAGCAAACGTAGCAAGTAATTAGCCTATCCGACACGAATAATCTGAACAGTTTAAACCTTCCTAGTTTAAATATTCCTTCTTAAAACGGAAACAATAATTTTGAGAGCAACATTACAAATAATCAAAATAATTACAGTAACGAGAGAAACAATAATTCTGTAATTCCAAGTAATGATCTGAATAACCCATAAATGGAAATAGAAAATCAAAAAGCTTCTGGAAGCATCTAGAATCAATCACAAAATCAGAATAATCAATAAACAAATAATACATAAAAATAACTTTAATGTAGTGATTTTCAGAATTAAATCATCTAGACAGAAGACAAATAATCTGTAGTTCCTGGGAGTATCCCCTTACTCCCTGGGAGACAGAGTTTTGACATCACTGAATTCCGCAAGAAACAAGATTAAAAACCACCTTGTGATAATGGTGAAGAAGAAATCGAGAAACTAGGGTAATTTCTTTATGAAGAAACATAATCTAACCCCAATGACTTAGCTGTGTCTGCTCTATTTGAGGAGTTTCATAATTTCTCCCAAGCACTGAGAAGCTAAAAAACCATGGATCAGTCTCCCTAAGATGTTGAAGAAATTGAATCTTAAGTTTCAATATTTTAAGAAGAACCTTCTTAGCATCCATTGTTTTACGATGAATAATCATTTCACAAGACTAACTCTCAGCTATTACACTCTTCTGCTGTTAGTGCATCTTCTAAAGAACGCCTAGAAGCTATTTTACCTACGATTCTCGACAATTCCAAAGGGGAATAACCTTAAAAATAAAATGGAATTTATTTTCATTCTCATCAACATTTCCACGAAACAGAACATTCTTAATGGCTCTGCAATTCTCTACAGTGTCTCACTTCAGACAGTAATCACAGGAATAACATTGAGAATCATCACAGTATTTATGATATGGATTCTTCGACTAGTCCACCTTTAGACTCTCAGTAGAATAAAATCAAAGATTTTTACGAGTAACTCTTGTAGTATATTGGAAATGACGATGCAGAAGATGGATTGTTTCCATTTCCACACATAAATTCAACTTTCAAAGCTGATATAATCAAAGAATATGAACAAATTAGGTCTTTATTAGATGACAATTATTTCATGAATCCAGAAGAATTCGATAAATTTATTAAATAGATTTTCTCTGAGCCAAGAATAAAAAAAAAATAATATCTCAAGCATCTCATGAAAATACCAGATTATGAGGACTATTCTTAGAAGGAGAAGAAAAAGAAACAGCAGAGATTACTAAGAAAAAAATAGGATATTAATTTATCCTCGTTTCTTTCAAATCCTACTGAAAATGTTCCACTTTAATCACAGAATCCTGTGTCCAATCTACATGCTAATAATGCTGTATATGCGGGTAATAACAATAACAGTAATGGTATCGCTATGAATGGGAACAATAATAATAATTTTATAAATCAATCTCCTTCTCAAATCAATCAAATAAATTAAAATTAATTAGGAATAAATTAACCATAAAACAATTATTTACAATCCCAATATTAATCGAATGTAATTAAGAATAACAGCAATGGGGGAACTTCTTTTGATTCTTGTAGCATCCAGCAAGGCTCAAATATGCAAGAAAATACATAGCAATATCAATATCAAAAACAATAATCTCCAAGATAACCTTTTTACTCAACCCCACAGCAACAGTAACAATTTCAATAATATTAACAAACTATGCAAAATCAATAGATTTAACAATAATAGCAGTTATAATCATAAGATAATAGCTTCATTCAACCTAATCCTGCTGATTACTGGGTGAATTAAGCATCTAAATCGAGCAACAAGGAAAATCCTTCTCTTGAACAATAATCTATGATTGCAGAAAACGCTTCTTAGATATCTTAAGAAGGATATTAATTATATTAAAGGGAGAAATAGATGCTCCCGTTGATCTCACAAAATATATCTAACCCTTAGCAATAATAGTGCACTTAGCTTGACACAAGTGATGATAACAGCTTTTCTAGCTCCAATAGTCAGAGAATATGCCACAATCACCTGCATTCTCATCCTATTCCAGATCCAAGATCCTTAGTGCAATATGTTCGGGATTATTTTAAAGCTGATTCCTATTTAGATTAAGCTTCGTTACTAGAGAGCATTCGAATGACCCTCTAGGAAATCATCCATAGAGGAATTCTGAATAGAAGAATTGGTGAATTTTTATCATAAAAGGGTAATTTCAACAAAGCAACGGAAGCCATTAGTTAAATTATCACTAATAAAGAGATCATGGGCAATACAATGAACAACAATACAAATAATAAGGACTCCATTTTTTTCCCTTCTTAAACTCAAAATTAGAAAAACTTCAAGAAAACAAAAAATCATCAGCGATAAGATCAAATTATCAAGAAAGTTTATGAATTAAATACCAACGTCTCACAAGACGATGAGATCAATATCAATGAATATCTTGAAGTTTACTACATAGGCAAGACTAAAGTTTGGAAAGATTTCTCCAAGGATTTCATTTTGAATAACTCCTTCAGAGACATCCAACAGGAACTCTCTAAATTATCTTAAAATGAATTCCTTTAAAAATATTATCCATAGAATGTATTGGCTGTTTAAGATGAAATCAAAAAGTAGGATATTATTGATGTATCACAGAATAGCCGCCCTCGTAATTCTGAGAAAAATATCGGCAGCAAAGATGACGAAAAGGGTCAGGAATTATCAGCGAATTGGGGAAATATTTCAGAAGAAAAACCTGATATTAAGAAAGTTGATATGAATCAGCTCTAGAATATTATAAAGTAGTTCAAAATGGGCCCTCCACATCCCTTCAAGATACTGCTAGGATTGAAGAAATCTCTGCAGAAAATTCTACATCACGTGCCACATTACTTGATCTCCTAGCCGTTCATCAAAAATGCCTTGAAAATGATCGTATTCTTCCTGCAAGGAGATGCTGATAACTACATCAAATGCAGGAAAAGAATTCCATTAGAAGCAATTGAAGCCATGGAAAAACACGTAATGAAAAAATTATGCTAGATTCCTATTATCTGAAGAGCAGATACTACTGTTCATTGTTATTTATCTAGGATTTTAAGTTGAATCTTTTGTTGTTAATATTTTTATATTTTATATGTGATTTTACTGCTTTTTCAACTTTTACGGTGATATGTGCGAAATCCATTCATATTAATCTTTGGGTGTAATTGTTATGTAATTAAAAGCAATAAATTACTATTGGGATTGGATACTTTATGGATGATCAGCCAATGTTCTTGGAAGGGATGGGTTTGTTTGAGTGGTGCTAAGGTGCTAAAGATAATCAAAAAGAAGATTAAAAGAAATCTCGAAATAATAAACTCTGCTGACTGCTATGTGTTCTGCCTTCAAAGATATAGAAGAAGAATAGGTTAGTCTTTCTGAACAGAGCACTAAATCAGGAGTATCTCAGCTTATTGCAGTTCCAATCACGAGGATCTCTTTGGATTCTCCTAGGACACAGATAGTTAAAATATTCACTGACATTCGCAAAGAAATTCATAAGAAAAAAGAGGATTACAAAGGATCTGCGTTGGCTAAGTCTACTCGAAGAACTCGTCGGAAGAGACTCTGCTGGTTTGATGTGAAACCAGCGGAAATATTCAGACCGATTAAAGAAAATATTTTCTTTAGATTGAGTGGTGATATTCACATCTATGTTTAGAAAGTGGATGAAGATCAATTCCCTTAGTATCGAGCGATCACTGAAGTTGAGGATAATGGATGGTTTCTGAATTTGTAGTGTTTCTCAGGAGAATGCTTAATAGATTTCTAGTTTGTGATCTATCTGCTAGAAAAATCACAATGTCAATAGAAATATAATGTCGCACAATATCTCAAAGGTTTTCAAATCGTATCTTACTCTATTAAAGCAAAGATAGACGATCTTAAAAATGAATACAAAGACTACTAGGAAGAATATGAAAATACTATCGTAGCAAGAGATAAATTTAAGAAATAAATCATGAAAAATTATATTCAGAATTCTCTAAAAAGCGATGAATTCTTTTTTATAAGGGAGTAAAGTACAAATTTTAGGTTCCATTAACTTAGCGCAAAGTAAATGTTTGCGAGTAAATCTATGTTTGCTTTGATTGGCTTGGAAGAAGATTAGATTGCTACACATCTGCTGCATTAAGGATTCGGAAATTAAACACTTGTAAGTGACAGAGATGGTTTTTTTCTAGCTATAATGGAAGCTTACAGAGCTAACTCAAATGAGTTTATTAGATGCAAAGATTTTAAAATCATTACACTGGATGGGATTCACATTCATTGTGATGCATTGTTGCTACCAATTTTCTTTGAATTTCCATCTGATTTACATTTTAAGCGATCGAGTGTATTTCCAAATGATTTTGAGAGCTTTATTGTTTTAAAGTATGATATTACGATCGAACATATTAATTTAGTCCTAAAACATAGAAACCAAATGGCACTTGCAGATAAAGACGAGAGGAATGAAGATTTTGAAGATCAAATTGTCAAGAAATTGAATACTACTCTTGATTATTCGTTTTTAGCATCACTTTTCAAAGATGCTTTTTATCCCAATGAAGGAGAAGAAGGAAAATGATTAGGATTGGTAGTAAAATTACTACGTTCTTGTTGTATTGTATTTGTAAATGGCGTGTTTTTAATCAGATTTTTTGGGGAACAAATTTGATAATTATCTGAATTTTAATAAGATTCGGAGTAATTCATAATTGTAACTTTTAAGATTGATGTAATTATAATCATAAGTAGGAGAATCATACTTGAGATCTGCATTAATCTGAACTTTTAATATCTTTTAGGTCATTATTATGTAAAAATAATTCAAGCTTCGTCAAACGAGAATTCTAATATTTTCTATTAAAATGAGCCTTTCAAAAAACAATTTATTTCCATTAATCTTCTTGAATGAGCAAACCTATCCTATAGGTTATAGTGATTTCATAGTTTTAAATAGAAATTGATTTTTAGATAAACTTAATTTTATACATTAAATCATTCCAAATGAGCGAAAATAATCAAGATGATCAAACAGAGAATCAGGAAAAATAAATAAATGAAAGTGATCTACAAGTCGCGATCGTGAAAAAAGGAATTCTAAAAAATAAGAAATAGCAAGGATTTAACTGGAAGAAGATTAACCCTCTCAATAGTCTCGAATCATCTTCATAACTGCCGTCATCTGGAGTGTCAAATCCTTCAGAATCATAAACGAATTAGGAATTCCAAAATTTAAGAAAATGTTACTTCAGTATCGAACGCCCTATTCATTTACAGTATTCCTATGTGTTCTCAGGGTTTATTATTATAGAAATGGATGAAACTTCCCCTCTAAGTATTCTAACCGTTGAATAAATCGAAAAAAGAGATGGATTCTACTCTGCACTGCCATATTTCCAGAGAATCTCCACTGAGTTTGATTTAGTCATACACTTACTCGAGCGCATGCAAAATCTGCAACTCCATGAATTTGCAACAATGCTTAGGAAGTATAGAGTAATAGTCTAAGATCAAACGCATTTACTCAAAGCAATCGAAGCGGAATTCATCGATGAGCCTCAAAAATTGATTTAGCTCCAAGTAGATAGAACACAATTCCGAAACAAAGAACTCAATTCAGTAATATCGAACAGACTCTTAAATGAATCATAATATTTCTTGTGCTGTGACATGGGCATCCACTTTGAATTTGAGAACTTCACATGTCCATCGTCTATCAAAATGAGCAGCAGTTTATTTCCGATTCTTGGAATAAACGAAGAATTAGTGAATTCCTTTTTGCTCCGAAAAAATATCTTTCTTTTTCTTTTTCCATTACACTCTCGAAGGACGCTCTCGATTGCATTTTTGAAACTTTACTCCAATGAAGATCCATAGGAATCAGTGATCTTAAAGGATTTTGAGATTCGGACAATTGATTAAATATTAATTGTCTGCGATGCTACGATATCTCGTTTAGAAGTGGAATTCCCAGAGAATCTTACGTTTCCGAACTTCAAGAAGTTTCCAATAGGCCTTGAGAGCATGTTTATTGTCTAACTGCCTCTGAATGAAAACCATTTAAATCTAATTAATACAATGAGAGCACAAAAGTAAACCTGCAAGGCTATTATATCCGACGATTTTGAATATTCCGTTTTTTCTCAAATGTTTGTGGAAAAATTCTACCCTGAGAGATTACCCTAGCAGCTTAAATCTATCTAATAAGAACCAAAAGAAGATAAAGATTTAGATAAAAGATGTAAATTCAAAGCAATTGCCTAAGATCCATCTTAAATTTGAAACATGAAAGAGACAAATTAAATGAAAAAATCAGCTATTTCTATTAGATTATTACTACTATTTATCATCAAAGCAGTGGAATACTATAAAACAGCATCCTTAAATAGATTTATCCTTTATTACTTCCTTTCAGAACCTTTTTCTAAAATTAACAAATAAAACTTATTCCTTTGGTCTTTAAGAGAAGAGAGAGAGATGCTTAGAGCAATGCCTACTTTGTCTCTTTTGAGAACTAATTCCTTTTTCAATTTCTTTGTTTTTTTTTATCTGTTGCTAAATAAAATTATATTCTTGTAAAATATTTGTTTAAACCATAAGACAATCAAAACATTCCAATATTAGAATCAGTTTTTTAGTCAAATTATAGCAAGACAATTGTTAGAAAAGCATGAAGATTTATCTGTGAGCCCTTTTGTGAATTCATGCATGAAACAAAGATCAATAAGGAAATATGCTTTTTTGAGGAAAAGTTAGTGAGATATTTGGATTTTCTAATTACTATTATGCTTAAATAGCATTTACTCTCAGTTCAGATTTCTTAGTGTAGTGGTTATCACGTCAGTCTAACACACTGAAGGTCCCGAGATCAATCCTCGGAGAAATCATTTTTTTTATTAATTTTTAATAACTGCTTTGAAAAAAAGGATCAAGAGTATTTTTTAAATCTAGCCTTAACATAATCATAGATATTGCTAGAAATCTAATTTGAAACTGCTGAGGAAGATAATAATAAATGAAATTCTTTTAAATAATTGAAAATAGAATTATTATTCAACAATCTTCTTTTTCCATTGATAATCAATAGTTTTTCCTTTAAAAAGTGATTAAGGTGTCAAATGTTTCAAAATCAAACTTGCTTGCTACTATGAAACACTCAAGTATTAAAAATAAGACTAACAAAAATGAAGGTAAAATCAAAATTAGAGATCATTTTTGGAACATCACAAAGAAAAATGGAAAAAAAATTATGAACAAAAAGAAAATTAGAAGAAACAAGCTACTAAAACATTGAGATTTGTCTAAATTTCAGGCAGCACTCTTTTTTCAGTAAAAACAAAAAGTAAAAATTGAGAGAAAGAAGGTCCCAAGCTATTTTTGAAATAAAAGCAACGTAGAACGAAAAAAAAATCCTAACAACTACCTACCCAGCTCTTTTTTTTTCGTTTTGAATACTAAAATTATTAAAACTTTCTACATTATTTTGGGATTCTCTGTGCAACAGGATTCAGTTAAATAATGTCATCTTGCAACAGCAGTAGCATGATATCTGCTGCGAATCATGGAAATTGCCCTACACTGACAGCCTAGCAATCACAGGCAGCAAGGGATCTCATATTAGTTGAAGATGAAATTAAAAATACAGTTTCCCTGCTCAAAAAACTGAAAGTTAATAAAAATGATACATGGATTCAAGAACATATTAGTTTGGCAGGATCGCAAGCGCCTTCTGCAAATCGTAAGCAAAGATATCGCTTGAAGAAAGAGAAACACGCTAGGGTGATTTTGTTGGGAGGAAACTGATTGATGCTAAATATTAAATTGAGCTAATGATTGGCTGTTTGATAGTATATCCTAAATTCAACAAGGGAATAAACTATTATCAGGAATTTTGGAGAACTTATTTGATGAACGAGATGATGATATCGAAAATCAAGGAGTTTTCATCAGAGAACAAGCTTCTCGATGTTAAAATAGTAGAGTTAGAGGTAAGTTGAGGGGGAGGATAATGTGCATTTTTGGCAGATTTTGAACATTAAATAAAGAGATAGCTGTTAATATATCTTTTGTTGGGAAATCAGTAACTGCACAGGGAATATTAGAAGCTCATTTCGATGAAAAACAAGAAAAAAAATAGACGCACTGCTGATGAAATTCAAAAGAGTCACATATGTCCATATGTTGAATGTCAGAAGCTTTATGGATCAGAAGTATCTCTAAATTTGCACATCAAACTGAAACACAACGGAGGAAACAAGACAGAAAGAGAAAGGCTAGCGGTAAGAGAAAATAAGTTTGAAGATAACATAAAGGAGTTAAAACAGCAATAAATAGGGGGAGGGGGAAGAGAGAGAGGAATTGACTAGAAAACTACACAATTTCAAACAATCATACTGAAAAAATACTAAATTTGTTTGTGAATTTGTAAACTAGAGGTCAATATGCATGGCTTAGGAAGCAGGCGAAATAGTATCACCAGAGTTATGTTTAAATTTTCCTCCAGGATATCTAGATGTAAGGATAAAGATTGCTTGTTGAAGGTGTTAATTATTGAAATATCTTTAATCTTTTGAAAAGCAATTCAAATCTCAATTCAACAAAGAGAAGGAGAGATATTTGAAAATGGAATCAGGTGATCTAACTGAAATGGGAATGATCGAACAAAAACAAGAAGAAAGAGGAGAAGGAGAAGTTCGTTATGAAGACGATGACGAAAACAATGAAGATGATAACGAGAGAGATGAAATTAACTCCTAGAATTCACCATCATAAGTACCTGAATCTTCGAGAAGAAATATTTCAAGCAACAACGAAAATGGCTGGGAAGAGAAACGAGTTGCGAAGAAAAGAGGATCAGCTAATCATTCAAAAAATAATAAATTAGCCACATCTAAAAACGCAGGATAACAAAAAAATATTGGAAAATAGGAGAGTACAAAAGGTAAAAATATCGATAATAACAATTCTCTCTCTTCAACTCCTCTAAAGAACTCTGCTTCTTGAAATTGCAACCCTTTTTATCTATCTTCTTTTAATTCATTCATACCCACGCAACAATTCACAATTCAGGAAGAAGAAAATGGAGAAAAAGACTCATTTTCTCTTTTCTTTTTATCCTGTTATTCTTGTTATTATTATAATATATTTTTGCTAATGTATTAACTTCCGTATGGAGGTTTAAAAACCATTGAATTCAGAACGATATCATTTACAATCATTGATTTACTGAATTATTAAAAAATATTTTGTTTGATTTGATGTTAATCTTGGGAAGGTTAAAGGAAATTTTGAAAAGAAGCTCATCTAAAGCAAAGATTTTCGTGAAATTAGAATCTAGCACACTGGTTTTTTGGAGATTATGAGCAGCGATTGTGCAACTGAAATGAAGTTTAGTTAACGAGACTAAAAGGAATCCAGTCAGAAGATCGCAGAAAAAGCTTATTAAGCTATTGTTGATGTTACTCCTTAGGTAACAAATAAAAGAGAGAAGAGAGCAAAGAAGGGAATTGATATTTTTAAAATATTTAGGTGATTGTTGAGAGTATTAATATCTAAAAAATGAATATTTATGCGTTTCAAATTAAACAAACCTAAATTGTTTGAAGTTGGAAGCAAACATTAGACTAGAGCGAAGGCAGATATTCGAGAGTGAATTGATAAACCGAAGAAATGAACTCGAATAAGAAGTAAGGAGGGAATGTCAAAAAGATATCGAAGCTAGAGTTGAAAGAATGCAAAAAGAAACAATTGAAGAGTTTGCCAGGAGAAAAAAGACCATGGAGGAAAAAGAAAGAATGATATAATCTCGAAAGCGAGAATTAGGAATTCTATTTGAAAATGAGATGCGTTTGAAATATCAAGACAGCAATAATAAAGAGAAATAGAAAATCGTAGACAATGTAACTAAACGAATCGAGAGAGATAAACTTAGAAAAGATGTAGAGACAGAGTTAGAAACTGAGATTAAATCCTCAATTGAGAATGATTCAGCTAGGGAAATCAGTAAAAAGGAGAAGATAATGAAATTGAATTACAAAAAGAAATGGGAAATTGAACGAGAGTAAGTCATCAATTAAGTTAAGATCTAAGCAGATTAGCTGCTGAAGGTTGAGTTAGAAGCGATTGAGTTAAGTAGGCAAGCTGTTAAGGAAGGCATAAATTAAAAGCATATGACGATTTCAGACTTAACGAGCAATAAAAAATAGTAGAATTCCCTTTTACTTGCATCGTAATAGCACTTTCATAATTTAATTTCATCTTTGCAATAGTAGCTGCTTGCTCTTAACAAAACAAAGAGCGAACTAATTGCTTCGACTGCTGATATTATGTCACCGCAAATTTAATCTAAAGGCAGTTAAAATTCTTAGATTTAAAGCAATAATTCCCCTAAAATGAACTCGCAATCAAACAGAATAACCTCACCATCGAATAGGTCAGTGTCTCCGTAGAACTAGCAGCTCTAATAGTAGTAAATTGAATCAGCTTATCTAAGTGAAGATCTACATACTATTGTTGATGATCCGTAAGTCTATCAGTTATCCTAAAAATCAGAGAATACTAGAATGAGTTAAGATAATAATAATTATGAGGATAATCAAGTGGGAAGCTCTTTCAGATAGGGTAAAGATAATAATGATGAAGAAGAAAGGAAAATTACATTTAATAATGATAGTGCTGAAGAGGGAAATTTCACTAATCAGAACATTAACAACAATAATGATATAAACACAGAAGAAAGTGAGCGCTCCAAATCACTTAGATTCGCTACTGAGCGGTCTCAATAACCGTCCATAGGTAAGAGAAATAGAGAGAGATGTTTAAAATTCTTCAAGTGTTTAAAAATAAAAACACCATTGATTTGTAGGGACAGAAACAAAAGAGAGAATAACAAATTTGCTTGGGGAAATTCAAGAGAAATACACCACATAGTTGAGTGATCAAGTTAAAGAGTTTCTTCTTTCTGCTGATAAGCTCTCTTCATTATGTACAAAAACACATCTTATTTCCTGATATTTTGTTAAAATGAGAGAGAGAGAGGGAGATTGATTTATTAAATAAATGACATTTATTTGTTGGAATTTAGAAAATAAGAAAGGATCGCAAGAAGGTAATGACAGATCAGGTCTTGAAAACAAATAAACACTCAAAACTTACAAGCCATGTAAAATATATTTCACTGTCTGAAAGATACTTTTCAACTAACTAAAATCTCTATTTTTGCTCTTTTTAGCTTTTCCACAAAGTTAAACAATTTCATAAGAATCTAAAGATACAGAGAGAAATGACCCTAATTCATCTTTATCACCTTCTTCTGTTGATTCTTCTTTTTCTTCGAAGACTTCTTCTGCCAGCGATTCATCACAGAGAAATACGAAATCGCGACATAATAATAATAAAAAGTTTGTTTCTTAGTAAGCTCAAGATAGATAAAAATAAGTAAATAAAGGTAATAAAAGGGTATTTGAGGAATATGGGTAGCAATCAAAATCATCAACGGACAATTATGATAAGACGAGTTAGAATAGTGATGAAGAAAATTATGATTAAGAAGGATTGCTGTTAGATGAAGATAATGAATTGAATTCAAGTTCGAGCACTGTTTAGCTTCAGAAAGAACTTAGAAAGTAAGAGAAAGTCAAATCTACTGAAATCTCAACTGAACAGGAGCTGATAAATTACCTTCTGCATGAGAGAGCCTTCCCCAGTAGTCGATAGTATTAATTGCTCTGGAAAATGAGAGCGAAAGACAGCGAAGAGGACAAGAAAATTAAAAGTCTTAAATTAACCATCGAGCGGATCCTCGAAGAAGATCGTGAGAACCATATATTCTTCAAGCACAGGCATCGGATATTCGACTAGAATTTATCTTAGAATTTTCATAAATTCTCCGATCAAAATCGCACTGAAGAAGAGAATTCTGAGAAACTTTTGCTGATTTAAGGGAAATTAGCACTCCTTTACATGCATTGGAATGCATGCGATACTTCTTTCAAAGATAGATTGTAGACTTTAAATTCATTCTCCACGCTGACTTGCATTCCTGAAAAGTTAGGAAAAGCTGTTACTGATGCTGTGGAGATCATGGAAATAGTTAAAAATAACACAATATTTGTGAAAGCTGGTTAATAATTATAGGAGCGAATGCGTATTTATGAATAATTGAAATCGGAGTTTTGCATCGATAATTATCGTAAAATGAAGGAAGACTTGAAAGTAGTGCAAGAGCAGATTGCAATGCTGCATAAGGAATATTAATTAACAGACAAAAAAGGAAAGAGCACAGCTCATTCGAGGCTCTCAAGGACAAAAGTTAACCCCAAACAACTCTTTTGGAAAAATATTAAAATCGAAGATGTAAGAAAAATAAAATAATTTTTGCGAATTGAAAATGAATTTAATCTTTTTTGTTTAGATTATTAAGGTGGATAAGTGGGAAGAGCAGAAGTTGCAGTAATGTATCATTAAATTGAAATTTCAAGGATACAAGTGAACTTCTTTTTAGTTTTTGTAATAATTTATTCCTCTCTTTTTTATAGTCTTCAATAACTTCTCCAAAATAAACTTGTATCCCTACCCAACAACATCAAAATGAGAGTAAATTGCGTTGTAAAGTGCTCATAATTAAAAATAAGATCAAATGATTTGTTAATACCAAACTTAAATCTTGTTGTTTTTTTCAAAACATGAGAAAGAAATACATAATATTTGTAAAAAATGAGGACAATTTCGAATTCTTTTTATGAATACTTTCATTAGAGAGTTAAAACAAGATAAAAATGTAAACGTGTAGAGATTGCTGTATTCTTTCCTAGTATTATGCTATTTCAAGCAGGACATGTGCTCATTTTTCTGGTATAGAAATTGATCAGCGATGCAACATATGTCACTATTATTGCCAACAGAATTGATATGTGCCAAAGCTAATGGGATGCTCCACAGATATCAAATTTACCTGGATTGTATCTCTCTGGACAACGAGTAGCGTAGATTGTCAGACCTCCTAGATAGCATACTCCCATGAGACCATAATAAAGCATACTATTTGCCATAGAAAAATTGCCAATGAGTGAGTGGTCAAAGAATTCAGAATAAACAAGATGCCCCATTGGAATTGCTGCAAATACGCCTAGACTACCATACATGACTGATTTCACTGTGAAATACTTCGGTGTGTGGATAAAGTCTTGCAGGGATACAAAGAATACAATGAGAGATGCTAAGAAGATTGCTGAGAGATAAGTATAAGCTAGATGCGGTGCACAATAGAACCCATAGTAGAATGCAGGTGCTGTAGATCCACTAATGAGAAGACTAACTCCAGCATAATCAAGTCTCAAGAAGATCTTGTAGAGTTTAGGATTAACTGGATGGAAGAGATGGAATGATGCTGAGCAGATTAAACAAAGAAACGCTGCAAAGAGAAACACGAAAATAGGCCATCTGGAGAGTTTATTCGTGTTTTCAGAAGTTTCATGATAATTCATAAATTCACTCATATGGAAATCGATCCAATCGAATTCTTTTGAGTCTATTTGATTTACCATATCTTCTTTCAACTCATTGAGCTTTGAAAGCACCTAGAAACAATAAAAAACATGTTATGTTTGATTCTTTTAGATATTCATTTTTAAACAAGAAATCTTCCAAGAAGATTCTCAAGAAAAAATTGATTTTAAGGAGATCAAGCGGGGAGGAAATTATTAATAAAACTAGGAACCAATTCTCTGATTAATAAAAGAATTGTAATTTCTCTCAAGATAAGAGGAAGGGAAGTCGAAAATTGACAATTCTGCTGGGTCTACCTCCTATCTTAGTTTTAAATATGATATTTGCAAAAAATTTATATTCCAGATAATACCAGCTGTAATAACTCCAAATTCGGCTATAATTTAAAGGAAATAAACCCATAATGTATGTTGATTCAAGCTCTTTTGAAAATGATGATTGTTTATAAAAGTACTTACGTTTTTGTTGAAGGTTTTGAGTGCTTAAAGATCTATATCATCATAGTATTGCTAGAATGAAAATTGCTTAAATTTCTAAACGATCGCATCGACATCAATGTTCGTAGGAGTGATTTCATCTTTGATATGGGCAAACTAATTAATCAGCTAGTTAAAATTATCAATAACTTTGCCTTCCAGCATATTATAGTCTTGTTTTATCGTTGCAACTCCTTTGGATACTTTATCATTGAGTATATCATCAAGTTCCTTGAGTTCATTGTAGATTGGCTGCAACTAATAAGACACATTGTCAACAAGCTACTTTTTAAACTAATCAATGTCGATATTTCCGAAAGAAGTCATGAGAAACACGCAAACAATCACAACTAAGACAGCTCCCAGGAAATGGCTCCAAATGTTAACCATTTCATTGTGCACCATGAATAACGTCTTAAAGACACTTTTTAATGATCCAAAGTTGATTCTATATCCACTTTGGATGTAGATATTGTCCTTTATGAACTACGGAGCTTAAACATAATTCCCAATGTAATGTTTGAACATTTTTTTCACATTCAGGTGATGATTAGGATCACCTGTACTGTCATCACTGTTTTTTCTCTTTGGATTCTCTGTAGTTTAGGAATCTTCCTTTTATTCCCCGCTAAGTTTTCGCTTTACTTCCTCGCGTTTATGCACTTCACTGCTCATTTTTCTCTGGAGTCAAAAATAATTGTTTTTTTGGTTTATTTTTTTTGTTATGGATTATTTTTGATTGAAAATGCTTCATTTCAAGCACCAAGCACCCCACTATTGAAAGCTCCTTGAGGAAATAATCATTCTACTGTTCTCTTTTTCTATTTCTTTTCTATCAGCTTTTTTAGGAATATTCCCTTTTGTTTCTTTTGTCTTCTTTGCTCACTTACATTGAATATTTTTCTGAATCTACAAAGTATTGAAATGTTGCCAAATGTCAGTAAAGTTGTTGCTAAAATGCGGTCTCATTATGCAATAAAATATCATAGAATTTTTGTTATTAGGTAATCATTACGACAATTTTGATTTCTGTTTCGTTGTTACAAATCAATCTATCTTTTCTTGAATTGATCTTTTTTTCTTAATCTAAATATTGCCGGCATTTACTGAATCAGCAGGATGATAAATGACAATTTTAATAATTAAATGACGGAATAACCATTCAGCAGACGCACCACTTGATTATTAAGGAATTTTACCCAAGACTAAATTTCCTTTACAAAATCTCCTCTCTATCTCTCACTCTTTGTGTTATTCCAATTGCTATTTCTCAATTACAAAAAATTTTGATAATTATTATAATCTTGTTTTCCTGTTTATTCTCCTTTAAGATTACAAGTGTGCCTATTCATTTACACAAACTTCTCTGCTGATATCGAATGTAATGAAAAATTATTTAAAAAAAATCCAATTTATTTAAAAATTTTAACATTTAGAAAATTGCCAAAAGATAATGAGCATACAATCGCAGACTAATAAAAATAGTCTTTTTTCTAACTAAATGAATTTCAATTTTGTTTTGAGTTAAATCTCTAACAAAATAATAATCCTCTTTAATTTTTCTAAATGATTGCATGTCAAAAAAACATAAAAACTAACATGAACACATTATTTCATTTCTTCTCTAGTTATTCCATTAAAAAATCAGAAAGATAAGCCAGAAGAGCCATGAGAGATTATCGATATTTATGGGAGCTATCATCATTGAAAAAAGAATCTGATTGTTTTTTAGCTAAATCAGATTCGATGAATTTAATTTTTTCCATAAAGTAAGTATTGTATTGTTAGATTATCTTAATCAGATCTATATTAGGCTGCTCTAGCTTTGAGCTTGTGAAACATGCCTTAAAAATGAGAATAATGTCAATAGCCATATCCTCATTAGACATCGAATAAAGTTACAAGATCATCAGCGCAAAAACCTAGATATTAGAAAACTGTTTCTTAATAATCATATCCATGATATTCGATGGTATCCTTTTACCATTTTAAGCTAAATACTTGTTCCATTCCTCCTTCCCGACTTTGATCTCATTAGACTTGTCTTCCTTTGGAAGTTACTTCAGTGATTGAAGAAAGTAGTCCAGAAGATTGTAGAAACTACTCTAACATTCAAAAGCTTTTTCAGCTTTTACTTATTGAGCATCCAAGGCGTCTTACTAAGCAGTTTTCTTAAGCTTAATTATCTTTTCAACCATGATACCATACTAATCTCCTTCACGGGTAACATTATTATTTAAGTAATTGTTTTCAATATATTCGAAGATCTTACTAGTTAATGTGACTCCTTCTTTCAAATAAGAGAATACTTCGAATACTTTGATTGTCTAATCCTTCTTGATCCTACCCTACCTCGAAGTAGCTGATGCAGAAGCATTCTTTTCTTTGTTTTCTTTTTTTTCTTTAGAAATCACTTTAGTTTTTTTTATTTGTTTTCCCATTCTAGATATGATATTTCTTCTATTTCTTTTTTGTTTTAGTTATTTATTATCCAAAAATCAATTTCGTGCATTAGAAGTTGTATTTATTTCAAGAGCTGAATTGGATTTGGAGACTTTTTAAACAAAAAGTTGTTAAAAAAAGCAATTTAACTTAATAACAACTATTGGGGAATTTTTCTTTTCTATGTTCATAAAAGATGTCTGAAGTTATTTATCAACAGTCTTTCTCTTAATTGAGAGAGGAATGAATCTCTTCTAACTAAGATATTTTTAATTAATTTGGAGTAATTTGGGGAAATATTTTTTTGATATTTTGATCTTCTTTTAACCATCGAAATGAGTTCAAACTAATAAGATTATTTCGAATAGAAAAATCAATTAAAGAATTGTTTTGTGGTTCTTGCAAGCTTTACCCTTTTTAAACATAAAATATGGTAATATCTACTAGTCTAAAGGATTTCAAATTAAGAAAGCACATTCCACGAAGAATAAAGCAATTAAAACTAGAAGAGTGAGGAGTTTTTGAGTCAATCAATATTGGAGAGAAAGGAATTCTTTGTGTGTGAGTTTAATCTTTGAGATTTCAAGAAAGAAAGAAAAATAGTGACAAAGCAAACAAGAATAAATTGAGAGTAGATATTATTATTATTAGTCCAAATATTTTTTTGTTAAACATAGTTAATTTCTCTTGCTCCCTGAGCTAATGGGAGGATGCGCATCTGCTACGGCAACTTCAAGTACTGTGATAGCTACAAAGAATAATTTCATTGCTGGAAATACTTCCAAGAATCAGGCTGGCTAGAAGAAACACATAACCATCGATGAGAGGGATTGTTTGAATTTCTTGGATAAACTTGAGAGCGAAGTAAATGAAGCTTTGGAAGATTTTTACACACTAGAGGACTAATTTAAGACCAAACTGGAAAGTATTTTAGAGAAAAGTTAGATCTACAGTTCTAATTCTCGTAGTAAATCACAATTATTGAAACAGATCCAAGAAAATAAGGTGCCTTTTTAGCAGGAAAGATTAGTTGAGATTGTTCATGTTTTGCTGAAATCCCTTCCAAATATCGTTTCTAACCTACAGTTTCTTAAGGAAACTCTACAAACTGATCCTAAATTGAATTTCGATTAGAAATCTGATAGTGAAAAAGCAGGCAATGACTCTAAAATTCAAGGTGACTAGAAAAACTCGATTCTCAATAAGAAATACTCCATAATCTACAAGATAGATGAAGCAAGAGTGGAAGAGTTGATGGGTGATATCACAGAATGGAATAGTCTATTATAAAAACAAACAAGCATCACTTATTAAGATTTTTAAGAAAGAAAGAGACTGTCACATTTACAGACACCTTTCACTCGATCGCTCACTTAACGAAGAGCAACTCATAATCCAGTTGGAGTCTCAAATAAAAATCTTACTACCATAGTCATACCTAAAAGATCTACTTTCGTATTAACTCCAAATCATTCCTAGGGTGCTTAACCGTTTCCTACAAACTCTTGATAAGGTAAAAGGATAAGGAAAGCAAAGTAAAAATGACATTTCATCTGAATTAAATGAACACAGATGGGCTTTATTACTTCCAAATTTGAAGATAAAAAAATAATTTCTTGCTCATAATTTTACTAAGACTATGAGAGTAATAATAGCTTACATTTTTTCTTAGTATGTTCTTTTTTCAATTTTGTGATTTTTTCAAGTAGTATTATAAATAAATGTTTACTATTTTTATTTTAAAAAATCAATGGAATTAGAAAAAAGAAGAAGAAATTCAATTACTTATGATTATGATTTTTTAAGATAAATCTCTCCTTTATCTTGTGTTTCTTGGTTACTTTGCTTTATCAAAAATTTCACAATCATTATCATTTCAAAAATTTATTGAGTCTGCGCTATTTGAAAACTTAACTATTTCCTTCAGAGTTACTGATAGAATTTTAGATAGGAATTTGATTATGAAAGTTAAGTTGTATTTATTGTGGTGATTTTAACCTAATCATAATTAATTATTCAAAAAAAGAGTCCCTAAAAAGAAGATAGTAAATAATAATCACTCAATATTTATCATTCTGTGTTTTATCAAAATACCTTATCATAAGATGTGAGGAGTTAAAAAGTAGGATTGAATATGAAGAATAGTGATTTAATTTAACATCAACAAGAAAAATTTATGTAGACACCCAACATTGTCTTTGAACTCTTGCAGTAGAGCCAAAAGGCTATTGAGTTTAGTTCATTGGTGGTAGAAAAAGGAGCCAAACTAGAGAATAATTACAAGATTGTATTTGAAAAAATAAAAAGTATCAGATAATTTCAGGGTTTCAAAAATAATGGCTTTTATCGATGTATTGTTAATGGGCTAGATTATAAGTAGAAATGAAGTAACTGCTGAAAAATATTGGAAGACTTTAGAGTTTTATATTATTGATAAAAGAAAAAACAAAACGAGAAATGTCTAAGGTTCAAATAGAAAAAGATACGCTCTTAAAGAATTTAACATGATTTTTGTATTGAAATCGTTTTAGATGCATAATGAAATTTAGGAAAAAAGAAGGAGAAAGATATTAGTGTTAGTGATGATTTTTTATGATTTTTAACATCGATTGTCAATAGATCAACAGAAATATCAAGAGGAGGAGAAGGAGAAGCATAATAATTTTAAGGATTCGAATTCAAAACTACATCAACCTCAGCAATACTATTTTCTAATTTGACTTGCGATCTAAGATGAAAGTAAAAAAAATAAATGATCTAAATGATATAAAACTAAGCTAGAAATGTTATTTAAAATCTTCAATTTCTTCGTCGAATAAATTTCCTAAGAAAAGACGCTTCTCAGCCATCACCAATTGAAGAAAATCTCTATTATATAAAGACATTTTTGCGATAAATTTCATCTTTTAAATCCTCAACTTTAAATCAAAATAGCTATGAGAGAATCAAGACTGTCCCCAAGTAAGGCAGTTCCAGTCTGAATCTTGTAAAAAAAATAAAATATACTGACAATTAAGATATCTACAATAATGGAGGTATCTC